>PPYE01207129.1_pt1 | contig 224925 bp, 181 predicted proteins | sample 1559881 | NCBI WGS metagenome assembly PPYE01 (sample SAMN08240022, study PRJNA423297) | Human gut metagenome, whole genome shotgun sequencing project.
ACCCAAGGATACGTTAATGTTCGTAAACTTGGGTAAGATTTGAGAGATATTGTTTGGAGAGGACTTAGAATTCACCCTCAGGAAATTTATTTTTTTCTCAAGAACTTTTTGCCTAACCACTTTCTTACCGGTTCGTCATAAAGTTTCAGGCAGAGGTAAGCCAAGGCGATACTGCCGGCGTAGACCACTATTGCCATAGGCCAGATTTCTGCGAAGGTATAGAGTTCGTTGTCGATCAGCCAAGCATAGAATAGGTACATAATCGGGTAGTGGACGGCGTAGAGCGGATAGGATATGTCGCCTAAGAATTTACATATCTGTGTCGAACGTTTGTCCGTAGTCTTGCCGGAGGCACCGAGCCAGACAAGGACGGGAAAAATGAAGATGATACAAACTGCTTCGAATAGCCCGTTGAGACTGATAGGAGCTGCATCTGCCTTTATGTAAGGTACACAGAAGAGGATCAGCAGAACGATCGAACAAATCCAGAAAGCCCCTTTCATTTGGAACGGTTTGAAGTTGCGGGATAATAACATTCCTAACGAGAAGGGAAAGAGCATACGCAAGGAACCTCCGAGGAAATTCACGCCGTCGAGTGTCCAGCCCACACCGATCATGTCATATCCCGAAACATCGAATAGCGTGAATCCGGCCAGTCCTACTCCTAAAAGGACGACGAGTATGGTCAGGGCTTTAGTGGAAAGGCGGTGAATGAAAACAGCGTAAAGGATGTTGCCGATATATTCGAAAAAGAGCGACCAGCTTGGACCGTTGAGCGGGAACATCTCGCCATTGCCGCGTACTTCATATCTCGCACCGGGCAGGGCGGGAATGAAAAACATCGCACAGAGCGTGGATAGCATCACTGCTGAGATTGCCACATGTTTACCGTCCCATTGGACACTGCCTTGTATGAGGAAAGCGATCGTTCCCAATATCACTCCCATGATAATCATCGGATGGAGGCGGATTAGGCGGCGTTTGAAAAAGTTACCGGTAGTCATGGTCTTTCCCAAACGGTCGTCATAGGCGTAACCGATCACGAAACCTGAAAGGATGAAGAAAAAATCGACGGCCAGGTAGCCGTGATTGATCGTTGTGATAGGAGTTCCTCCGGCAGCAAACGAAAGGCCTTCGAATATGTGATAAAAGACAACCAGCAAGGCTGCCACCCCTCGCAATCCGTCAAGGAGTTCGTAATGGGGTTTGGTATCCGCAAATGCGGCTGAAGAGATTGTTGTGTCTGACATTGATATTGAATTAGATATTTGTAATATGCGACAAAAGTATTCGTTTTTTGAGGTAAAAAATTTGTCCTATGTCAAATTCGGCTATCCGTTTGCCCGGAGCCGGCTGAGTGTGGAAAGTCTGATACCCAGATAGGACGCGATATATCCTAAGTTTACTCGCCGGTATGCGTCCGGAAACTGTTCCTTGAACGCTTCATATCGCTCCCTCGCCGACAAGGTCAAATGGTCTTTGTGGCTGCGATGTAAACGCCTGTATTCGTTTTGATGGATGATTCTTCCCCAGTTGCACAGTTCGATGTTTGTCTCGAAAAGATGTGTCAGAGTGGCCAGCGGTATCCGATAGGCTTCTACCTCTTCCAGGGTTTCGACGAATTCTTCGCTTATCTTTCCATAATACAGTTCATCCATACTGAACACAATGCTTCCTTCTCCGGCAAATGATGTCGTAACCTCTTCGCCGTCTACCAGCCAGAAGGAACGTGTTATTCCCTTCTCGATGAAAAAGGCAGATTTGCAATAGGTGTCTGCTTTTATCAACTGATACTTTTTAGGAAAGTGGCAGCAGGTCACGTTCTCTTTCAATACTTGAACGGTATCATCAGAGATAGGAAACAAGGAGTTTATTTTATTTAATATATTTGTCATGATGTTACTTTGGCATTGTCTGTCAATCACAAAGATACGAAAAACCGGTAAAAGACAATTGGCAACCGGGCAGTAATTATCTTACCGTCTGATTGCCAACCGCCAATTGAGTTATTGCAATGTTTTTATAGCCATTCGCTCATGAACGCATCCATTTCGTCAGCGTGTGCTTCGAGACTTTGGAGCAGTTTGAACTGAGCCTTTGTGCGGATCAGGTTATGCTTCGGGCTGTGTATCTTGTAGTATGTGTCACCGTTGATGTAGTCGGTCAGGAAACGGACTGTCTGCATGTAGGTCAGCAAACGACCGCCGTACGGGAGCAGCTTGATTTCTGTCGGAGTCAGGAAAGACTTGGCTTTCTCCATATAACCGCGTGTGTAAGCTTTGAAGATATCCATGTTGACATTGACATTATCCAGATTCTCGTCATCTTCGGCACCGGTATTGGCTCCTGTGCGGATGAAATCACCGATATCTGACAGGACGAAACCCGGCATGACAGTGTCGAGGTCAATCACGCATAAGACCTTGTCGGTTTTGGCATCGAACATCATATTGTTGACCTTCGTGTCGCAATGGTTTGTGCGTTTTTTCAGTTTGCCTTCACGATAGAGGCGTTCCTGGATACACATGGCTTCGGCGCGTTTTTCGATTTCCTCGATCAAATCTTTCACTTCGTCCAGACGGCCGGCAGCATTGCTCTTTACTGCATCGTGGAACTGCTCCAGACGGAATTCCATGTTATGGAAGTTCGGGATGGTTTCACCCAGCGTGCCTTCCGGAATGTCGGCCAGCATGGATTGGAAATCGCCGAAAGCCTTGCCAGCTTCGTAGGAAAGTTCCGGGTTAACCTCTTCGTAGCTCTTGCTGTTCGGGATGAACAGACAAACACGCCAATAGCTGTCTCCGTCGAAATAATACAGTTTGTTATCTTTTGTCGGAAGGAAAGTCAAGACTTTGCGGTCGATGTCGCTTTCACCTTTTTCTTCCAGTTTCTTACGGATATGAGAAGTAACTATCTGGATATTGTTCTGCAACATATCCACATTTGTAAAGATCAGGTGGTTGATGCGTTGCAGCACGTATTTGATTTCACCTTTTTCGTTTGTTACTTTCAGCGTATCGTTAATGTGTCCGTTTCCGAATGGTTCGGCGGAAACTACTTTCTCTGTGAGCTGGAACTGGTCCAGGATGTTTAGTAATTGTTCTTTCGTTTTTGCCATGGCATTATTTAATTGATAATTGATAATTGACGATTGACAATGAAATAAGGGTATGGATTCACTCCAATCATCAGTTACGTACAAAAGTAAGAATATCTTTGTAAATAAAAAACGGAAGTTGCTTTCTTTATGGATGTCTCCTAATAAAATAGGAAAAGGCCGTCCTTTTCAGAACAGCCTTTCTCTATTTTTTATCTAAACCGATTGTCAATCGGTTTTATTTTTTGTTACGGTTACCGTAGCGGCTCATGAACTTATCAACACGTCCGGCAGTATCGACCAATTTAGCCTTACCTGTGTAGAACGGGTGAGAAGTGCTTGAGATTTCGACCTTTACCAGCGGATAAGTAACACCGTCGATCTCGATCGTTTCTTTTGCATTGATAGTAGAACGAGTGATAAATACGTCCTCGTTTGACATGTCCTTGAATACTACAGGACGATAGTTGTCAGGATGAATTCCTTTTTTCATTGCTTTGTTATCTTATTTTTAATTTATATTCTCTTATACTTGAGTTTGGTAACCGGTATTTTGGGTTGCAAAGGTATGGATTTGGGTTGAACAAACAAAGAATTTTGGACTATTTTTTCAATCTGATCTACTTTTGTGTTATTTTATATGCTTAAAAGCATAATGTTACCGGATAGTTATTATCTTTGTGGAAGATTTCTAATCATTAACGTAATAACATATACAACAATGGTAAATTACAAAGATTTAGGTTTGGTGAACACAAAAGAAATGTTCGCAAAAGCCATCAAAGGCGGATACGCAATTCCGGCTTTCAACTTTAACAACATGGAACAGATGCAGGCTATTATTAAGGCTGCTGTTGAAACAAAGTCTCCGGTAATCCTGCAGGTATCTAAAGGTGCTCGTCAATATGCAAATGCTACTCTGTTGCGCTACATGGCTCAGGGAGCTGTCGAATATGCTAAGGAATTAGGTTGTCCGAATCCTCAGATTGTACTGCACCTGGATCACGGCGATACGTTCGAAACTTGCAAAAGCTGTATCGACTCAGGTTTCTCTTCTGTCATGATCGACGGTTCTCATCTTCCATATGAAGAAAACGTGGCTTTGACTAAGAAAGTGGTTGAATATGCTCACCAGTTTGATGTGACTGTAGAAGGTGAATTAGGTGTATTGGCAGGTGTTGAAGACGAAGTTTCTTCTGATCACCACACTTATACAAACCCTGAAGAAGTAATCGATTTCGCTACTCGCACAGGCTGTGATTCTTTGGCTATCTCAATCGGTACTTCTCACGGTGCTTATAAATTTACTCCGGAACAGTGCACTATCGACCCGGTAACAGGTAAGATGGTTCCTCCTCCATTGGCATTCGATGTTTTGGACGCCGTAATGGAAAAACTTCCGGGATTCCCTATCGTTCTTCACGGTTCTTCTTCTGTTCCTCAGGACGAAGTTGAAACGATCAACAAATTCGGTGGTGCATTGAAAGCTGCTATCGGTATTCCTGAAGAATGGTTGCGTAAAGCTGCTACATCTTCTGTTTGTAAGATCAATATCGACTCTGACTCTCGTTTGGCCATGACTGCTGCGATCCGTCAGACACTTGCAGAAAAACCGGCTGAATTTGACCCGCGTAAGTATCTGGGCCCGGCTCGTGATAATATGGAAAAGCTGTACAAGCACAAAATTATCAATGTACTTGGTTCTAATGATAAACTCTAATCTCTGTTTACAGAACGAGATATAGGAAGGGGTACCTGTCGGTACCCCTTTTTATTTGTATCTTTGTAACGTATAAACATGAGTAAGAATAGATGAAAATGAGAAAGAATTGGATTTTGGGGGTTGCCGTTTGTGGCATATTGTCCGTGTCGGATTCGGTGTATGGACAATCAATTAAAGATATTTTGAATTCTGCTGCCGTAAAAGACGCTGTAACAGCCGTGACCGGAGGAAAAAAGCTGACGGTGGAAAATCTGGCCGGTACATGGACGTATGTGAATCCTGCCATTCAGTTGGAAGGCGATAATGCTTTGAAGAATGTGGCGGCAAGTGTGGCCTCTTCGGAGATGGAAAAGAAGCTGAAGGATTATTGTGCGAAAGTAGGAATCATTGAAGGAGCATTCAATTATACGTTTAATACCGACAGCACGTTCACCAGTGTCCTGAAAGGTCGAACATTGAAAGGTACTTATTCTTTTAATGCGGACGATAAGACAATGGAACTGCACTATGGCAAGATTGGAAAATCGAAGTTGACGACGATGACGGCTCATGTCGTTGTTACCAATGACCAACTCTCTTTGCTCTTCAATGCCGATAAATTACTGGACTTTCTGACGAAGTTGTCTGCTGTCTCCAAAAGCACGACCTTGCAAACACTCAATAAGCTGGCGAGCCAGTATGACGGGATGATGATGGGCTTCGAGTTGAAAAAATAAACAATGTGCCAATTTGATAATGTGCTAATATGCCAATGAGAGAATGCTCATATCACATCATTGGCACATTGGCATAAGTGTGTCGGCACATTATTGCCCTTTCCTGTATTCGTCTACGATTTCCAGTAGCTTTGCACCATAGTTTTCGACGATCTTTTTCCCGATACCTGGGATTTTGAGGAGATCGCGTCCGCTGACGGGTAAGGTGTTGGCCACACCGATCAGAGCCTTTTGTTGCAGGATGGTATAAGTAGGAAGTCCTTTTTCGGTTGCCACTTCATAGCGCCAGTGTTTCAGGTTGGCATATAGTTCCGGATGTTTGATGTCTGTCGATATTTCCAGTTTGGCGGGCTCTGATGATTTTTCGGAACGTTTGCGTGCGGTTGGAGCAGACGGTTGTTCGATGCTTGCTTTGGCTTTAGCCGACAAATAGCTGGAAATCGTGAATCCCTCTTGACAGCCCTGCAGGGTTGACAGTTTGATACGAAGGTCTTCGTTCCACTTGTCCAACGCATTCTTGACTGTTTTGCGCGTTTCTTTATTGTCGATTTCCACATCCGACGCATCCTGCAATGGGCTGCAAAGGCGGTCTATTTGCTCCAGAAAGTAAGCTACGCCTTTTCGGACACGTTCCTGGATTGTTTCGTCTTTCAGGTAATTGGTATTGCCTGCTATCAACCGTTTCAATTGCTGGATGAATCGTTCTCCGACATCTGTGACTGTGGAACGGAATGCGTCGCGAGTGTTGGAATACTGCACGCTCAGTTCCGGATATAGTTTTTGCAGGTTCCCGTACACGACAAAGGCGGCATATTGTATGCGCTGTTGGAGATTATTGAAGTCGAACAGTTCACATATCAGTTCCGTGAAATAGAGCTGCTGTGCGGCCTGCATCTGCTCTTCGCGCGGTTGTCGGCTGTCGACCGATGAAGTGAATTCCTGTATCCGGTAATCATTGATCATGGCGTTGCGGGTGATCTGGCTGCTCAGCACAAGGCCCTCTAATGTTTTGCAACGGCTGAGTGCGACATACACCTGTCCGTGCGAAAAAGCAGCCGAAGCGTCAATGATGGCATGTTCGAAAGTCAATCCCTGGCTCTTGTGGATGGTGATCGCCCAAGCGGTTTTCAGCGGATACTGGCTGAAGGTGCCGGAAATGGTTTCGGTGATTTCTTGTGTTTCGGGATCGATCGTATATTTTACATTGTTCCAGGTTTCCTTTTCGACGACGATCTCATTTCCTTCACGGTCGACTACGGTTATCTTGTTGGAATTAATAAATACGATCTTTCCGATCTTCCCGTTATAGTACCGTTTTTCGGAAGACGAGTCGTTTTTGACGAACATGACTTGCGCGCCGCATTTCAAGATCAGCTTGTCGTCGGTCGGGTAAGAATATTCGGGGAAGTCGTTGTTGATCTCGGCCGAGAAGGTGTAAGGCTGGCCGGGAAGCTCCGCCAGTTTCCGGTTGTTGATCTGCTGTGCCTGGTAGTTATGCGTCGTGAGCGTGATATAGCCCGATTGTCCGTCCGGTCTGAAGTTGGGAATGTACCGCTGATTCAGTTGTTGCAAGGTCTCGTCGTCGAAGCGGTTCTCACGGATATTGTTCAGTAGGTTGATAAAATTCGTGTCGCTTTGGCGATAGACATGCGTTAGTTCAATACAGAAATAATTGCTTTCTGACAGCGCTTTGCTATCGAAAAAGAAGGTGGACGGATAGTGCTCTTTCAGTAGATTCCATTCATCGTCTTTGGCAACAGGTGCTAATTGTTGCAAGTCTCCGATGAGCAATAACTGGACACCTCCGAAAGGTTTACTATGATCTTTATAACGACGCAGAACGTCGCTGATAGCGTCCAGCAGGTCTGCACGTACCATACTGACTTCATCGATCACCAATAGGTCCATGCTGCGGATGATATTGATTTTATCCTTGCGGAATTGGTTTTTGAAATCTGTTTTTCCTCCCCGATATTCCGGTGAAGACGGAATATAAGGGCCAAACGGCAATTGGAAAAAGGAATGGATAGTGACGCCTCCTGCATTGATAGCTGCTACTCCGGTTGGCGCAACAACGATCATTCTTTTAGGCGAAACCTCTTTGAGCCTTTTTAAAAAGGTCGTTTTTCCCGTTCCGGCTTTTCCTGTCAGAAAGAGGTTGGTTCCGGTGTTCTGCAGTAAGTTGAAGGCGAGGTCAAACTGTTGGTTTGTTTGCATGGCGAATTTGTAATATTGTTAATCCTTACAAAATTAGGGAAAATAATTAGAATCTTCAATACATAAAAGGGAAAACGTTCGTTTTGTGCGGTGAAAAGGACTGGCGACTGAATATTTTCAGTTTATCCATTTAGGTGAAAATTTATTTTCTCTGGCATGAAAATTTATTTCCACCGGCATGAAAATAAATTTTCATGGTATGGAAACCTTTTTTTCATGCCGGAGAGATTTGCTTTTTATGCAATCAGAGCTGCGATGAACTGGATGAAGAGAATCAGGAACACCATCGCGATTGGATAGACCGTCGCATAGGCGATGCTGGGAGCGGAACTGTCGCTCATCGAGTCGGCGGCAGCAAGTCCCGGCGTACTGGTCATTCCTCCTGCAATCGTCCCGATCAGGTCCAGAATATGGATCTTGAATACGAAATAGCCGAACAGGACAGCCACGATCATCGGTACCATTGTGATCGCCATACCGATTCCGAACAGTGTCCAGCCGCTTTCCTGGAATGTTGATACCAGGTTGACTCCGGCGGATGTTCCGACCTCGGCGAGGAACAGAAGTAGGCCGATCTGGCGAAGCAACTGGTTGGCGGAACCTGACATAGACCAGATGATCGGTCCCGTCTTGCCGATTGCGCTCAGGATAAGTGCGACAATCAGGATGCCACCAGTCAGCCCGGGCGAGAAAGAGAAGGAATCCGAAAACGAAATGTTCAGCTTCCCGAACAATACCCCAAGGACAATACCGGCAGCAATCGGGAAAAAGTCCGTGTCGGAAAGTTTCTTTTCGTCATTCCCGAATACCTGTCCCAATTCCTTTATGTCTTCTTTTTCTCCGGCGACCATCAGTTTGTCACCGAATTTCAGCAATAATTCCGGTTCAGGCGGAAGGTCGATACCACTTCGGCGTACGCGGGTGACGGTGCAGTTGAACGTGCGTTGCAAGTTTAGGTATCCTAAACTTTTATTGATGACGTTTTTGTTCGTTACTAACAGGGATTGTAATTCTTGCGTACTGCCGAAGGGAAGATCGTTTTCTACACGTTCGCCGACAAGAAGTGCCAGTTGTTCCAAAGACTTGTCGTTGCCGACAGCCTTGATCATATCTCCTTCATGCAGGATGGTTTGCGCTACCGGTATGCTTGTCCGGTCTTTATGTTTTACACGGGAAATAACGGCGCCTGTCATAGAACGGAGTTGTAACTGGGCCAGTGTTTTTCCGAATATATTGGCATGGGTGATGCGGAAAGTCGCTGTGTGCAATGGGGGATATTTCCCTTTCCGTTGTGCTTCGAGTGCTTTGGCTTCGGCGACAAGGTCCTTGCGTAGCAATTTCGGCAGTAATTTTATGAAAAGTATTACACCGATCACTCCGAACGGATAGGCGATACCGTAGGCGATGGAAGCGGAGGAGGAGTGCGTGCTGTCGATCGCGACGGCAAGACCCGGTGTACTGGTTAGCGCCCCGGCGATCAGTCCCACGAGGCTTGGTGTATCGATTCCGACAACATATTTAAGTATCAAACCGGTAAGGCTGGCGGAGCCGACGATCAGGAGCGTCAGTATGATCAGTGTTTTCCCTTTCGAACGGAAGGAGTCGAAGAATCCCGGACCCGCTTGTATGCCGATGGTGAAGATAAACAATACCAAACCGAAATTTCCCAGTTCCTTAGGAATGATTACCCCGAAATGCCCAAACAGGAGAGCGATAAAGATAACGGCTGATACATCAAGAGAAAGGCCTTTGATCTGTATTCTGCCTAACATGAACCCTAAGGCGATAATCAGGAACAAGGCAAAATAAGACGATTGAAGCAATGTTTCAAACATGTCAAATAGTTTTGTTGTGAAGATTTATGTTTGCAAAATTACACTTTTCTGTCCGCATAGGCAATCCCTTGGCAAGATTTCTGTTACCTTTGCATCCGAATTTAAACAGAAGCAAGGACATCCGGACGTGAACAGATACTTTATATATTTAGGTTATAACGGCAAAAAGTTTTGTGGCTGGCAAATACAGCCGAATGGAATCACAGTGCAGCAATCTATCGAAGAGGCCTTGGCAACCTTATTGCGCCAGCCGGTCCCCATTGTGGGAGCGGGGCGGACGGATGCCGGCGTACATGCCCACCTGATGGTGGCTCATTTCGATTGGCAAGAACCGATTGACGACCTCGTTTTTCTGGCGGAGAAGTTGAACCGTTTGCTTCCCAAAGATATCGCGGTCTACCGTATCGTACCTGTTCGTCCCGATGCGCATGCCCGGTTTGATGCCACTTCGCGTACCTATAAATATTATATCACGACACGAAAAGATCCGTTCAACTATGAACTGGTCTATAAGATTCCGGGAAAACTCGACTTCGAGGCAATGAACAAGGCTTGCCCGGTTCTGTTCGATTATATAGATTTCACCAGTTTCAGCAAGCTGCACACGGACGTGAAGACGAACAACTGTCGTATCTATAAGGCCGGTTGGGAAAAGGATGGCGATGTATGGGTTTTTACCATACAAGCGGACCGTTTCCTGCGTAATATGGTACGTGCTATTGTCGGTACTTTACTCGAAGTAGGTAGAGGAAAACTGACGGTCGACGGCTTCCGCCAGGTGATCGAGGCCAAAGATCGTGGCCGTGCCGGAACATCCGCTCCCGGACATGCCCTCTATCTGGTCGATGTCACTTATCCCGAAAGTATTTTCCTTTAATTTTTTAATTCTTAATTTCCATGTGGATTGGATTAGCTTTTATCTCCGCCTTTCTTTTAGGGTGTTATGAAGTAAACAAAAAGATTTCGCTGGATGGCAATGCCGTTATTCCGGTTTTGTTTTTCAATACATTGATAAGTAGTCTTATCTTCGTTCCTTTCATTTTTCTTTCGTTTTTTACGGATATGCTTGACGGGACGATGTTGTATGTGCCGCGTGTCTCCTTTGAGACGCATGTGGCAGTGTTTATCAAGGCAGTGATCGTCTTGTCGTCGTGGATATTCGGTTACTTTGCCCTGAAACATTTGCCGCTGACCATTACCGGACCTATTAAGGCGACCCAACCGGTCGTGACACTGGTGGGTGCCATGCTTGTCTTTGGAGAACGGCTGAATCTGTATCAGTGGATCGGGGTGATCCTTTCCATTGCCTCTTTCTATCTTCTTTCCTCATCCGGAAAAAAAGAGGGAATCCGTTTCACACATAATAAATGGATCTTCTTTACCGTCTTGTCTATCCTTACCGGAGCGGCGAGCGGCTTGTATGACAAACATCTGATGGGAAGTTTGGATGTGATGACGGTGCAGGTCTGGTTTAATGTCTATCAGTGCCTGATGATGTTACCGATCCTTCTGTTCCTTTGGTATCCGCGACGGAAAAGCACGACGCCTTTTGTTTGGCACTGGAATATTATCTTTATATCCGTCTTCCTTTGTGTGGCGGACTGGATTTACTTTTATGCCCTGACTATTCCCGGTTCGATGATCTCTATCGTCTCGATGGTCCGTCGCAGCAATGTCCTGGTGACCTTCCTTGCCGGTGCTTTGTTCTTCCATGAAAAGAACCTGAAAAGTAAGGCAATCGATCTGTTTTTAGTATTATTAGGAATGATATTCCTGTATCTCGGTACGCGCTAAGGCATATTCTATTACTTTTGTAGAGGAAAATTGTAATTTAAGATATGAAACGATTATTTCTTTCTATATTGCTTTGTGTATTTGTGTGTGGGATGAAGGCGCAGGACATGGATGCGGTTTTTGTCGCCATGCCTGACCAATATGTTCCTCAGCTGGAAAATGCTTGGCGTAAGGATTTGATAGATTTATATAATTCAGGGAAAGAAGCGAAGCTGAAAAACACCATGAACGGTTTTTCCACCCTGAAGAAGCTGACGGATGACTACCTGTTGTTGCAGGTGACGGAGCGTAGCACGGTAGAGATGAAGCTATTGCCGCTGGTCAACGATACCTATGTCGTTTGTATGATTACGACCGTATACGGTCCCGTTCCCGACAGTCAGGTCGAGTTTTTCACGACAGACTGGAAGCCGTTGAACCCCGCCGATCTGTATACTCCGGTTTCGGCAGAATGGTTTATTAAAGACGATGCCGATAAGAACCGTACCGCCTTTAGCGAAGCAACCGCCCGTTTGGACATGGACTTACGGAAATATTCGCTCAGCCCTGATGACCAGACGTTGACGGTCGAGTATACGACTCCCCAATATCTGACGAAAGCTGAACGCAAGCAGGTGGAACCTTTCCTGAAGAGCACTCCAAAGGTTTATACCTGGGAAAAGTTCCACTTCAAATAAGGGAGCTTATTGTAAAAAATGATTCATGAGTGAATACGGCAACCCGGAGCAACGAAGACGGTCGTCACGGTGATAAAGACCGTCTTCATGGAAAAGAAGTGCCGGAATCTCTTGGAATATCCACCAATTGTAGGCCAAATACCTTTACCGTAATCCCGTATCCTTCCAAATATTCGATTCTCCGGGAGCTCATTTTTATCTTTCCTACTGATTTTTGAGCCTATCAATTTCATTTTTCCGGCCTTTTTTATTTTTCCCGGTTTTCTTATGTTATGTTTTTGTTTCTTTGTCGTCATAATAGTAGAAATGGAACTCGAAACGTTTAAAATAACCGTGCTGCCGCTCCGGGAGAAGTTGATTAATATTTCCTGGCGGATGATGGAGGACAGGTCGGATGCAGAAGATATCGTGCAGGAGACTTTTCTGAAATTGTGGCAGATTCGCGAGAAGTTGGACGGCTATAACAGTGTCGAGGCGCTGGCTGTACAAGTGGCTAAGAACCTGGCGCTGGACAAGCTGAAACAGCACCGGCCGGAAGGGATGGATATCGCCTTGCTTTCGCTCGATTCGGGAACAAGAAACCCGGCGGAAGAACTGGAACAGCACGATACGGTGGCCCGTATCCGCTGGCTGATAAGCAAGCTGCCTTCGCTTCAACAAACCATTATCCGGATGAAAGACGTTGAAGGGTATGAGTTGGCGGAAATAGCGGAGATAACAGGAACCCAGGTCGAAGCGGTCCGGGTGAACCTTTCGAGAGCTCGAAAAAAGATACGGGAATGGTTGATGAAGGATTTATAATTTATGATTTATGGAAAAGAGGAACCTACATATGATGGAAGAGTTGCTGGAACGATATTTCGAAGGTGAGACTTCTGCTGCGGAAGAAAAGTTGATCCGTGCCTTTTTCGCTTCGGGAGAAGTGCCGGAGCATTTGACCGCCTATATCCCTCTGTTTGCTTATTTCGATGAAGAAATAGAACGTAACGCGGAAGTACAAGATGGCAAAACGGATTCGAATCCCGAATCGGTATCCGTTCCGCTACGCCCAGAGAATAGGAAACGCTCTGCCCTTTACATCCTTTCCGGCGTGGCAGCCTGCGTGTTGGCTCTGTTGAGTCTTACCCGTTTGCTGTATCCTGCCGATCCCTGTTTCTGTTCCGATAACTATGTCGTGATAAACGGCCGTTGCTATACCGACATCCATAAAGTCCGTTCACTGGCGATTGAAGCGTTGCAGGAGGTGGCCACTTCTGCCGATGACTACTTCCCGGAGATGGATAAAGAGGAGGAGGCAGACCGCCAAATAATAGATAATCAATTAAAAGAATTAGGTAGCCTTTTTAGTGAGGACGAATAAAAGAGTATTAAGATGAAACAATTGAGATATACATTATTAATCATGTTGGTAGCCTTGGTGTTGTTGCCGACCGGTGTGGGAGCTGCCGAAACGCAAAAAGATTTGAAGATACAGGATGTCTTTACCCGTTACGGGAAAAAGAAGAATGTCACGATGGTGGAGCTTTCCAATGAAATGTTGGAAACATACGGTATGACACGCTACAAGAGCATTACGATCAAGAATGATCCGGAAGCTCTTCGTTTTACCCGACAATGCCTCGAAACCGATCAACGGGGAGCACGCAAGATCAAGGAAGTGACGGACGACGGGGGAGTGGTTTCCGCTTATTACCAGCTTCCGGGTAAGGAATCCGATGTGAACCGTTTTGTCTTGTTCAAAGTCAACTCCAAAGGGACGATCACGCTGGTTTACATCGAAGGCGAGTTGGACAGTGACGACCTGATCACCCTTTTATTTACCAAAAAAGATTTATAAACTGATAAACAAGAAAAGAGATGAAAAGATTTTTACTAATCATAGCCGCATGCTTTCCTGTTATCGGATTGCTGGCTGCAGATGTCGAACCGATGTCGACCGATACGGTTATTCGGTTGGAAAACAAACGTATCGTAGTGAAGGACAACGGTGAACGGATGAAGGTGAAGGTGTATGAACTGACCGAAGAAGGCGATTCTATAGACAGTGAAATGATTTTTGAGGGACATTACCGGGACGGACAGAGTTACGAGCGACGCAAGCATATCAAGTCGATCAACATCCCGATCCCTTCTTGGGACAAAGACTTCGATCCGCACTGGGCCGGCTTCGGCATGGGGTTTGCCAACCTTTCAGGTAGTGAAGGGGTTAATGATGTGGATGGTGTTTCGCTCCGTAGTGGTAGTTCGTTGGAGTATAATTTGAATTTTATGGAGTTCAGTTTCCCTTTCTCCCGTCATAGATGGGCGGTTGTGACCGGTGCCGGTATGCGCTGGAGTCGTTATCGGTTGGATATGAATGCACATTTCCAGGAAGTGGACGGTGTGACGCAGTTGATTCCTGCTCCCGATGGTATCGTCTATAATGCCAGTAAATTGAATATCACCAGCCTGACGATTCCGGTCCTGCTTGAATGGCAGTCGCCGAAGCATCGTCGCAAATCTCCGCGTTTCTTTGTCTCTGGTGGTGTCGTCGGTGTGATCAAAACTATTTCTTCTTCCAAAATCGTCTATCATGATGCGGATGGTGAAAAACGTAAGAAGAAGATGGACCGGGGCATGAACCTTCGTCCGGTAACCATGGATTTTCTTTTTCAGGCAGGTGTCGGTTGTATCGGTTTCTATGCCAAATATTCTCCTTTCGGTTTGTTTGAAAAAGATAAAGGTCCGAAAGTTCACCCTGTTTCGCTGGGATTGCAACTGCATATATGAAAAGAAAGACTTGGCGTGTTCGGATTCAACAATTTAGGCTTCCTGCTTGTTCTATCTCCATATTAACAAATAAAACACAGATAATTATGGCTGGAATAATGAACACTTTGTGGGACGAAAGTTCCGAACTGGAGGATGAAATCCTTACTCCGCGTCCGGTTTTGTCCGATGATTACACGACTCATGATGTGACAAAATTGGATGAAACGATTGAAGATGCAGACGAAAATGACAAGATTATCGAAGAGTCATTGAAAACGTCTCAGGATAAGTAATTTGCTCCCGGCTGTTTCGCAAGTTTGCGGACGGCCGGGTTTTTCGCTTTATGTAGCACTCTTTAATAGTTGGTGATAGGAAATTATTATCATACCTTATATACATATTGAAAATAAATCCCTACTTTTGTGCTCTAAAACATTAAAATAAACCCAACGAAGATGGCTGCAACAAAACGTATTAAACGTGCATTGGTATCAGTATACCATAAAGATGGATTAGATGAAATTTTAAAGAAGCTCCACCGCGAAGGTGTTAGTTTTGTGTCGACAGGTGGTACTCAGAAGTTTATAGAAGAGTTGGGACTCCCGTGTGATGCGGTAGAGGACCTGACCGGCTATCCTTCTATCCTGGGCGGACGTGTGAAGACACTTCACCCGAAAGTGTTCGGCGGCATTTTGAACCGTCGTGACAACGAAGGCGACCAGGCACAGATCGCCCAATATGAAATTCCTGAAATAGACTTGGTGATTGTCGACCTGTATCCGTTCGAGGAAACAGTCGCTTCCGGTGCGGAAGAGCAGGCAATTATTGAAAAAATAGATATAGGCGGTATTTCTCTTATCCGTGCCGCTGCAAAGAACTTCAAAGATGTTGTGATCGTAGCATCCAAAGCTCAGTATCAGCCGTTGATGCAATTGCTGAACGAAAAAGGTGCGGAAACTTCTATCGAAGACCGTAAATGGTTTGCCAAAGAAGCGTTTGCTGTTTCTTCAGGCTACGATTCTGCAATCTTCAATTACTTCGACGATCGCCAAGGTTCTCATTTTCGTGCTACCGTAGATGATCCGATGCACCTGCGCTATGGTGAAAACCCGCACCAGGCTGCTAAGTTCTATGGCAAGTTCGATAATATGTTCGACCAGTTGCATGGTAAGGAAATCTCTTACAACAATTTGCTCGACATCGACTCTGCTGTAAACCTGATTGACGAGTTCGACGAACTGACGTTCGCTATTCTGAAACATAACAATGCCTGTGGTATCGCATCCCGCGGTAACGTGGTGGAAGCATGGAAAGATGCTTTGGCCGGCGATCCGGTGTCTGCTTTCGGGGGAATCCTGATCACGAACACGACTGTAAACAAGGAAGTGGCGGAAGAGATCAATAAGATTTTCTTCGAAGTGATTATCGCTCCAGCTTATGATGTTGATGCCCTTGAAGTATTGAAACAAAAGAAAAATCGTATCATATTGGTCCGCAAGGAATGCAAGACTTGTCCGATGCAGTTCCGTTCATTGTTGAACGGCGTGCTGATGCAGGAAAAAGACCTTAGTATTCAGGGGGAAGCTGATTTGGAACCGATGACGGAAAAGAAACCGACGGCTTCGGAAGTGGAAGATCTGTTGTTTGCCAACAAGATCGTGAAGAACAGTAAGTCTAACGCTATCACGCTGGTGAAGAACAAACAACTTTGTGCAAGCGGTATCGGACAGACCTCGCGTGTGGACTCTCTGAAACAAGCTATTGAGAAGGCAACTTCATTTAATTTCGACCTGAATGGTGCCGTTATGGCTTCGGATGCGTTTTTCCCTTTTGCCGACTGCGTGGAAATTGCCGACAAGGCCGGTATCAGTGCCGTTATCCAGCCGGGAGGTTCTATTAACGACAAGCTGTCTGTCGATTATTGCAACGAACATGGTTTGTCTATGGTTAAGACGGGTATTCGTCACTTTAAACACTAATTGAAATATTTATGATTTATGATTTATAGTTGATTGGGGTTTCGGTCTGTTTGTGAATCATAAGTTTATAGGTTATAAATCATAAATGATAAATCAGAAATCAAAAAAATGGGATTATTTTCTTTCACACAAGAATTGGCAATGGACCTGGGGACTGCCAATACCATTATTACCTGCAACGATAAGATGGTAGTGGATGAGCCTTCCGTGATCGCTTTGGATGCTCGTTCGGAAAAGGTGCTGGCGGTAGGACGCCAGGCACGTGAGATGTACGAAAAGACCAATCCGAATATTCGTACGATCCGTCCGCTCCGCGAAGGTGTCATTGCTGACTTCTACGCTGCCGAGCAGATGATGCGTGGATTGATTAAAATGGCCAGCGGACGCAAACGCTGGTTCGCGCCTTCGCTCCGCATGGTGATCGGTATCCCGTCGGGTAGTACGGAAGTAGAAATCCGTGCCGTACGCGACTCTGCCGAACATGCCGGTGGCCGTGAAGTGTATATGGTTTTCGAACCGATGGCTGCTGCTATCGGGGTCGGCATGGATGTGCTTGCGCCCGAAGGAAACATGATTGTCGATATAGGGGGCGGTACGACCGAGATCGCGGTGATTTCGCTGGGTGGTATCGTTTCCAATAAGTCTATCAAGATGGCAGGAGACGACCTGACGAACGATATCGTGGAATATATGCGTCGCCAGCATAATATACGTGTCAGCGAACGTATGGCGGAACGTATCAAGATCAATGTCGGCTCTGCTTTGAGTATCCTCGAAGATGCTCCCGAAGATTTTGAAGTATGCGGTCCGAACCAGATGACGGCTCTACCGATGAAGGTGCCTGTTTCCTACCAGGAGATCGCACATTGTCTGGATAAGTCGATCTCCAAGATTGAAGCAGCCGTTCTGAGCGCTTTGGAACAGACGCCTCCTGAATTGTATGCCGATATTGTGAAAAACGGTATCTATCTGGCTGGTGGTGGCGCTTTGCTGCGTGGTATCGACAAACGTTTGCGTGACAAGATGGGGATTGAATTCCATGTGGCAGACGATCCTTTGCATGCAGTAGCAAGAGGTACGGGGATTGCGTTGAAGAATATCGACAAATTTAATTTCCTTATCCGGTAAATACTAGTTGAAAGTTGAGAGTTGAGAGTTGAAAGTAAATGAGTGGTACACTTGCTGAATATTCAACTTTCAACTTTCAACTTTCAATTTTCAACTGATTATGCATAAACTCCTGGATTTTTTAGTCAGAAAGAGGCATTGGTTCTTATTCATTTTGCTTGAGATCATATCGTTAACGCTGATTTATCGTAATAATGCGTATCAACGGAACATCATGTTCAGTTCGGCAAATGTGATAACCGGACATATTGCTTCTGTCTCCGGCTTTGTGACTTCCTACCTGAACCTGCGTGACATAAACCGGGAGCTCTTGGAGCGTAACGGGCAACTTGAGATGGAGTTGCTCGAATTGCAGGACCAGTTGGAGATGATGCGGGCCGACACTGCTTTGTTTGCCGGTTTTGCATCCGACTCGACCGAACAGTTTCCATATAGTTTTGTGACGGCGGATGTCGTGAATAACAGTGTTACGCATTTATCCAATTATATCACGGTGAACAAAGGTCGTAAGGATGGAGTTGAGCCGGACATGGGAGTTGTGTCCGAACGGGGGGTCGTAGGAATCGTGTCGACGGTTTCCGACCATTTTTCCGTTGTAATCCCTCTGTTGAACCCAAAGTTCAAACTGAGTTGTAAAGTGTTGGGAAGTAGCTATTTCGGAACGTTGAGCTGGAACGGGCGTAATGCGCGTTTTGCCAATTTGGACGAATTGCCGCGTCACGTGGAGTTTGAGAAAGGAGATACGATCGTGACGAGCGGTTATTCTGCTATTTTTCCGTCTGGGGTTGTTGTGGGTAAAGTCGTGAATTTCGAGAAACAGCATGATGATAACTTCTATTCGCTTGAAGTGGAACTGGCTACTGATTTTCAGGCCTTGAACAATGTGCGTATCATAAAGAACTACCGTCAGGCGGAGCAAAAAAATACAGAGCGGGAGGCGAAAAAGAATGATTAACAATATACTGCGGGGCTTCATCTATTTTGTGGTGCTGGTGTTGGTCCAGGTCTTGATTCTGAACAATATCCATTTCTTGCGTGTGGCCACGCCGTTTTTGTATCTTTATTTCATACTGAAAATGCCTGTGGGGAGTTCACGGACGAATGTGGTTTTTTTCTCTTTTCTGATTGGGTTGGTGATCGATATCTTTTCAAATACGCCCGGAATGCATGCGTTTGCCTGTACGCTGGCCGGTTTTATCCGTCACCCGTTGATTCAGTTGTTGATGGGGAAAGACTTGCCGGAAGGGATTAACCCTTCTTACAAAACGTTCGGATATGGCGGTTTCTTCCGCTACACGCTGTTGTTTGTCGTGATTCATCATGTGGCGTTGTTTTTAATTGAGTCGTTGACATTATTCGATCCGTTGTTCCTGGCGATCCGCATCGCGGCGAGTGTGCTGACGACAACCTTGTTAATTTGTACAATAGAAGCATTCAATATAGAGTCCCAGAAAAGTGGAGATTAATACGAAGTATACTCTTGAGAACAGGCGTTTCGTGATTGGTGGCGCCGTCGTTCTGCTGGTTCTCATCTTTATCATTCGTCTGTTCTTCCTGCAAGTGGTGGATAGCGACTATAAAGCATGGGCGGACAGCAATGCGTTTCAGAAAAAGACACTGATCCCTTCCAGGGGGATCATTTATGACCGCAACGGGAAATTGCTGGTCTATAACCAGCCTTCTTATGAAGTCATGCTAATCATGCGTGAGATTCAACCGTTCGATACACTTGATTTCTGCAATATCCTTGGTATTACAAAAGAATTGTTTGTAAAACGTATAGCCGAAATTAAGAACAGGCGGTTGAATCCCGGCTATTCATCCTATGTCCCGCAGGTGTTTATGAATCACCTCTCCGCACAGGAATGCGGCGTTTTGCAGGAAAAGTTGTATAAATTTCCCGGTTTTTATATTCAGAACCGTACGATCCGGGAATATGAATATCCTTATGGAGCCCATCTGTTGGGTAATATCGGGGAGGTTAACCGGGGGGATATCGAAAAAGATCCCTATTATGTGCAGGGAGATAATGCCGGACGTTCAGGCGTGGAATTATCTTACGAAGAGGCTTTACGCGGTGTGAAAGGAGTGGAAATCTTGTTGCGTGATGCGCATGGACGTATAAAAGGAAGGTATGAAGAAGGCCGTCACGATGTGGCTCCTATGTCCGGTAAGAACCTGACGCTTTCAATTGATATGGATTTGCAAGCTTTGGGTGAGAAGCTGATGCAGAACAAGAGAGGCAGCATTGTCATGATCGAGCCGGAAACGGGAGAGGTACTGTGCATGGTTTCTTCGCCTTCTTACGACCCGAACTTGTTAGTCGGCCGTCAGCGGGGAAAGAATCATATCATGCTTTCGAAAAATTCAGACAAGCCTTTGTTGGATCGTGCCATCATGGGACGTTATCCGCCAGGATCGACATTCAAGCCGACACAGGCGTTGACTTTCCTTCAAGAAGGAGTGATCACGACTGAAACCATGTACACTTGTGCACATGGATATACAGGAGCCCGAAATGGCAAACCGGCCTGTCATGGCCATGCATCTCCTCTAAATGTGACCTATGCGCTGGCTACTTCCTGTAACTCTTTTTTTTGTTGGGGGTTGCGGGATATGATCGATAGCCGCCGGCGTTATCCGAGCGTGGGAGAGGCGTTTGAAGTCTGGAAGAACTACCTAGTGTCTATGGGATACGGCTATAAGTTGGGCATTGACCTGCCTGGGGAAAATAGAGGTTTTTTGCCGAACAGTGAATATTATGACAAATATCATGGTAAACGTTGGAGTTCCAGTACTGTCATCTCCATTGCGATCGGGCAGGGTGAAGTGTTGGCTACGCCATTGCAGATTTGTAATCTGGCGGCGACCATCGCTAACCGGGGATATTTTATTACTCCGCATGTAGTGAAGGAGGTGCAGGACACCCCGTTGGATTCCCTTTACACAGATAAACGGTACACGATGGTGAATCGCGAAAATTATGAAATCGTTGCTGAAGGTATGCGGAATGCCGTTATAGGTGGCACTTGCCGAGGGGCGGCTATTCCGGATATTGAGGTCTGCGGCAAGACTGGTACAGCTGAGAATCCGCATGGGAAAGATCACTCGGCTTTTATCGGTTTTGCTCCTTATCGGAATCCGAAGGTGGCCATCTGCGTATATGTGGAGAATGGTGGTTTTGGTGCGACTTACGGTGTACCGATCGGCAAGTTGATGATGGAGAAGTATCTGAAAGGCGAGATCTCGGAAGAGAACAAGTTGCTGGAAGAGACAATGTCGAATGCGGTTGTATCGCCAAACGTTTTATCTTTACCGAATCGTGAGTTATAGGAAGACAGAAATATGGAAGACGGTTGACTGGTTGACGATTATCCTTTATGTAGTTTTGGTCGTCGCCGGTTGGTTTAGTATCTGCGGTGCCAGTTATGAATTCGATAACGTGGGGCTGTTCGACCCGTCGGGGCGTCCTGGTTCGCAGTTGATGTGGATGGGGTTATCGGTAGGGTTGATCTTTGTGATCCTGATGCTGGAGAGTGAGTTTTTTGATGTTTTCGCCTATCTGATATATGCCGGTGTCATCGTGTTGCTGATTGCTACGATCTTTCTGGCTCCGAACATAAAAGGTTCCCATTCGTGGCTCGTTTTGGGACCTGTCAGGTTGCAACCGGCTGAGTTCGCCAAGTTTGCGACGGCACTTGCTGTCGCGAAGCTGATGAATACGTATGGTTTCAAGTTGACTGTACCTAAAAATTTCATACTCGTCTTGTCGCTTATATTCCTGCCGATGATTTGCATTCTATTGCAGCAGGAGACAGGTTCGGCATTGGTTTACCTGGCTTTCTTCCTGATGTTATACCGGGAGGGGATGTCGGGATATATTCTTTTGTCGGGAGTCTGTGCGGTTGTCTTTTTTGTCACCAGCATGAAGTTCTCGGATGTGACGGCGGGAGCTACGGCAGTGGGAGAGTTGCTTGTATCTTCTTTGATCTTGTTGATCACGGTTATCCTGATACAAATAGAAAAGAAAGATACCCGTGCGATACAGGCGATATTAGGTGCTGTGGGGATTGCCTGTTTAGGGGGATATGCTGCCTCATTCTTTATGCCGGTCGATTATTCCCTGATATCGATCGGATTGGTTTTGCTGGTAGTCTGTTATCTGATTTTCCTTTCTATCCGCAACTGGGTATGGCATTATGTGCTGATCGCTGTTTTTGCATTGGGATCACTGGCTTTTATGTATTCGGTGGATTATGTGTTTACCGATATCTTAGAACCGCACCAACAGATACGCATCAAGGTTTCATTGGGATTGGAAGACGATCCGAGCGGTGCCGGCTATAATGTGAACCAGTCGAAGATCGCGATTGGTTCGGGTGGACTCACCGGAAAAGGCTTTCTGAACGGCACACAGACCAAGTTGAAGTATGTTCCTGAGCAGGATACCGACTTTATCTTTTGTACGGTAGGTGAAGAGCAGGGGTTCATCGGAGCCTCGATAGTCCTGTTGCTGTTCGGGTTTCTGATCCTGCGGCTGATCGTGTTGGCAGAGCGGCAAAGCTCTACTTTCAACCGGGTGTATGGCTACAGTGTCGCTTCTATCTTTTTCTTCCATCTGGCTATTAATATCGGGATGGTGACGGGGCTTACACCTGTGATCGGTATTCCATTGCCTTTCTTTAGCTACGGCGGTTCTTCCCTTTGGGGATTCACGATCTTGCTCTTTATCTTCCTTCGTCTGGATGCCTCCAGAAGGGAACGGTAGCAAGCGAATGCTTGTGCTCGGGGCGGATGAAGGGGCCGTCAATGGGAGGGGCGGACCGAGAAACCGATTTCCTGTATTCCTTTCAGAGCATCGTCGCGCATTCCCTGTCGGAAACTGAACGTATATTGTCCAGCATACGGAAACTTATATTGCGAATGGATGGGAAAGCTGCTTTGATATAAGGAAATACCATGCCCGTGCCATTTGCCGAATTCGTCGGCAAGTATACATTCAATGGTATCCCGGCGAAGTGGGCCGATCGGCTGCTCTTCACTACAGAAAAGCCATAAGTTCTGATAAGGGTACAGATTGTTGTTCCTTACTTCCAGTGTCAGGTCGTAAGGAACGGATATATCTTTCACCTCGAAGGTAAAATAGTATTCCTTATCCTTTTCCCACGTGATATTGTTGATCGCCTGGTACTGGTTGTACAAGGCTGGGGTTTCGCAGGAAAAGAATAGGGAACAAGTCAGTACGGCAATGATTCCTTTAAGCTTCCGGCTTTGTGTCCGGCTTGTTTTCCGGTTTGGAGTCCGGTTTGGCAGCAGGCTTAGCTTGTTGCTGAGGTTTGTCATTATTCGGTTGCTTATCGTTATTTACTCGGTTCGGACGCGGTCTGTTACGGTTGTTGTCGCGGTTGTTTTCGCGATTCTCCCGCTCGCGGTTGTTGTCCCGGTTCCCGTTGTTACGGTTGCGGTTTCCGTTCCTGTTACCATTTCCTTTACCGTTTTTATTTTCGTTGCCGTTGTTGCCGTTCGCTTTTTCTCCGTTGGTAGGTTTGCTGTTTCCTTCGCTGCCGGTGTTGGCTACGGTTTCTTTCGGCAGATTTTCCTTGTTGCCGTTTCCGTTGCGTTTCTTTTTCTTCTTTTTCAGGGAAGCATCGAAACGGGTAACGCTGTCCTGCCCCAAGATATCCTGGGCATCGCGCTTAGGTGGCTGCGGCTTGGTATCGGCTTCGAGCGTGACGGGCTTCATACCTTTCTTGTTCATGTTGATCACATCGAAGGCACGGTTGGCGGAGATCGTAACCAAATTGGCCGCGAACGATTTATCGGTAGAGTAGGTGATTTCCCGTTTGAAGATATCCGTTTTAAAATGATAGTAGGTATTGTCCTTTGTTTCCAGCACCACTTCACGGGACGGCAAACGTTTTTGTGCTTCCACATAAGCATCCACTTCATAGTTGATGCAACATTTCAGCTTGGCGCATTGGCCGGCTAACTTTTGGGGGTTCATGGAGATATCCTGATAACGGGCGGCTCCGGTGGCTACCGATACGAAACTCGTCATCCAGCTTGAACAGCACAATTCTCGTCCGCAAGGGCCGATACCTCCGATGCGCCCGGCTTCCTGACGGGCACCGATCTGCTTCATCTCGATGCGGACACGGAAGGCTTCGGCAAGTACTTTGATCAACTGGCGGAAGTCAACACGCTCGTCGGCAATGTAATAAAAGATCGCCTTATTGCCATCACCCTGGTATTCCACATCCCCGATCTTCATATTCAGTCCCAAGTCGGCAGCGATCTGTCGCGAACGGATCATTGTGGCGTGTTCCTTAGCTTTCGCCTCTTCGTATTTCTCGATATCGGTCGGTTTGGCTTTGCGATATACCTTTTTAGGCTCGTTGCCTTCGCCGGTACGGACATTGTTTTTTTTCATTTGGAGAAGGACGAGCTTGCCGGTCAGCGTCACAGTCCCGATGTCATGTCCGGGACTGGCTTCCACTGCGACTAAATCTCCTTTTTCCAGAGGTATCTTGGAACTGTTGAGGTAATATCCTTTGCGGGTGTTTTTAAACTGCACTTCCACGTAATCGGTTGCATTTGCCGCATCGGGCACGTCGCAAAGCCAGTCGTAGGTGTTCAGCTTATTATTTTGTATCTTGCTGCATCCTTTTTTACCCATGCAGCAACTTCCTGTATTTAATTTAAAATCCATTTGTCTGGTATATATAAAGTATTTATAGTGCGTACAATTACGCAAAAATAGTCAAAATATTTGGTTCATAGCAAATGAAGAATGAATTATAAAGAGAAAGGGCAAAACAGAATGTTCCGCTTTGCCCTTTTCGATATCATTGTCCGTACTGATTTACTTAACCAGGCCGTGACTTTTAAATACTTTGTGGATTGCTTCCAATGCGTAGTCGAGCTGTTCGATCGTGTGAGTTGCCATCAGCGAGAACCGGATCAGCGTATCTTCAGGTGCAACAGCCGGAGAGACTACTGGATTTACGAAGATACCGGCTTCGAACAATTCTTTTACGATCAGGAATGTCAGGTCATTGTCGCGGATAAACAACGGGATGATCGGTGTTGAGGTATGGCCGATTTCACACCCCATGTTACGGAATCCGTCCAATGCATAGTGAGTCAGTTTCCACAGATGCTCGATGCGTTCCGGTTCACTCAGCATGATATCGAGTGCTGCACCGGCTGCTGCTGTAGCGGCGGGAGTGTTACTTGCACTGAATATGTAAGAGCGTGAGTTGTGGCGGAGATAGTTGATCGTCTCCTTGTCCGAAGCGATGAAACCACCTATAGAAGCAAGCGACTTACTGAATGTACCCATAATCAGGTCTACGTCGTCAGTTACGCCGAAATGGTTACAGGTTCCGCGACCATGATCGCCCAGAACCCCCAGACCGTGAGCTTCGTCTACCATCACGCTTGCATTATACTTCTTGGCTAACGCAACGATTTCCGGTAATTTGGCAATGTCGCCTTCCATACTGAACACACCGTCGATAACGATCAGCTTTACCTTGTCGGGTTCGCATTTCTGGAGTTGCTTTTCTAAAGACTCCATATCGTTATGCTTGTATTTCAGTTTGGTAGAGAAGGAAAGGCGGTGTCCTTCGATGATGGATGCATGATCCAACTCGTCCCAGATAATATAGTCTTCACGTCCTGTCAGGCAGGATACTACACCCAAGTTTACCTGAAATCCCGTAGAATAAACAATGGCATCTTCTTTTCCGACAAATTCGGCCAGACGTTTTTCCAACTGAATGTGCAAATCCAGCGTTCCGTTCAGGAAGCGTGAACCGGCACAACCTGTACCATATTTCTTAATGGCATCAATTGCCGCCTCTTTTACTTTCGGGTGGTTTGTCAAGCCTAAATAGGCGTTAGAACCAAACATCAGGACCTTTTTACCGCTGATCATTACTTCTGTATCCTGATCACTTTCAATCATTCTGAAGTATGGATAAATTCCTGCGGCCATAGCCCGCTGAGGTGCATCGTACTTTGATAGTTTCTCTTGTAAAAGTTTCATATTATAATTAACAGAGAATGATTTTCTCGCTACGTTGTTATTCTAAAAGAACCCAGATCTGCTTACTACATAATATCTATGTTTCGGCAAATCCAGCCGCAAAAGTAGTAAAAAAATAACTTATAGTAGCCGAAATGCTTTAAAAGTTTTACAAAAGCATTATTTTTGTCCTCTCAAAGTAAGTAGCAGCAAGAATGGAGGGACAGACAATCAATATACAGGCTATTATAAATCCGATTTCGGGTGTCGGTTCGAAAAGGAAGATTCCGAAAATGATTGAAACCGCCTTTGCGGGCGGAAATTGTTGTGTGGAAATTTCTTTTACGGAATATCCCGGACATGCCAGTGAACTGACACGGCAAGCCCTCGATAAAGGAGCCAATTGCGTGATTGCGGTCGGGGGAGACGGGACTGTGAACGAGATTGCCCGTGCCATGCTCCATTCGGATGCTGTGCTGGGGATTATCCCGAAAGGTTCCGGCAATGGTCTGGCGCGTGAGCTGCATATTCCGATGGATGTACGCCGGGCGATCGATCTGATTGTAAAGGGGCACGTTTCGACAATTGATTGTTGCAAGGCGAACGGACGTATTTTTTTCTGTACCTGCGGAGTCGGTTTTGATGCGGCGGTCAGCCAGAAGTTTGCAGGGGAGAAACGTCGCGGGTCGCTTACTTATATAAAGAATACGGTGGAGGAATATCTGAGTTACCAACCCGAGCCTTATGAGCTCTTGATCGACAGTCAGACAGTCAAGGAAAAGGCGTTTTTGGTGGCTTGCGGGAATGCCTCGCAGTATGGCAACAATGCGTTTATTGCTCCTCATGCCAATATACAGGATGGTAAAATGGATATTACAATCCTTTCCCCTTTCGGTCCGCTGGACATAGCGCCGTTGGCTATCCAGCTGTTTACGAAGCAGATCGACCGTAACAGCAAGATCAAAACATTCAAAGGAAAAGAGGTGACGATCATTCGCCAGAATCCGGGAGTCATGCATCTGGATGGCGAGCCAATCATGGCGGACAGCCGGATTGAAATCTCCGTCCTTCCTAAATCATTGAACGTATTGACACCGGAAACTGTTTCCTTTACGGAGGAGGTGCAGAACCTGTTTGGCGAAGTGACTCGTTTCTTCGATAAGAAACTCCCTTACATCTTTAGATAAAAGTCTTTAGTCAGGCTGACATATTCGTCAGTGTACTGATGTCTTGCAATCTCAATGGTCAACTGGCTGGAGAATGTGGGAAAAACGGGTGGCTCTGCCGTTAGCTCGGCTAACAGTCGTTTCGGCTCGGCACCGGGTACGGGTATGACAGAGGTTTCTTTCGACAGGAACAGGTTTTGTGTTCGGATACAATCCGCAAGACGTTCTTTCAGGTCGTAGGGCAGGATGAGAGCGATGCGTCCCAGCGGGGCGAGTAGTTTGCGGCTGTCCTGCAACAAATCTTCCAATGTCAGCGTGTCGGTGTGGCGAGCCGTGTTCCGCTTCTGGTCAGGACATTTCAACGAATCGACGAAATAAGGGGGATTGGATACGATCAGGTCATATAAGCCCGTATCGGTTTGTGCGAAATCAGACAGGGCGGAATGCCGGATTTTTATCCGTTCGGCGAAAGGAGAGGATTCTGCATTTTCCTGTGCCTGAAGACAGGCCTCGGCATCTATATCGATAGCGTCGATAACCGCCTTGCTGCGTTGTGCCAGCATCATGGCGATTAGCCCAGTCCCTGTCCCGATGTCCAGTATGCGGTTGCATGATTCTATTCCGGCCCATGCGCCGAGCAGAACACCGTCAGTTCCTACTTTCATTGCGCATTTATCATGGCGGATGGTGAATTGTTTGAATTGGAAAAAAGGATTTGACATAACAATTGACAATTAATAATTGACAATTGACGATTGGAGTGGACTGAATAATTGTTCATTGTCAATGGTCCATTGTCAATTGTTTTGTGCAAAAGTAGTCAGAATTGAGTTAAAAATAGTAACTTTGGCACGTTTATTGTATAAAATAGAATTGCGGTCGATAAAAGAATATTCCGCAACTATGACAAAGAATATATGAAGAAAGATAAAGTAACGATGTTTGCCGAGGAGTCGTATAACGACCTGGATGATAATATTGGTATAGTAATGCCTATCCTCACGGATTGTGATGTTGATGAAGACTTTACCGAAGGTATGGAAAAGGTGGGGGAGGAATTGCCCATTCTTCCGCTTCGGAATATGGTTCTGTTTCCGGGCGTAGCTATGCCGGTGATGATCGGTCGTCCTAAATCCATGCGCCTGATCAAGGAAGCTGCCCACAAGAAAAGTCTGATCGGAGTGGTTTGCCAGAAGGATATGAATACGGAAGATCCGAAGATGGAAGATTTGTATACGACGGGAGTCGTGGCTGATATTGTCCGCGTGCTTGAAATGCCTGATGGAACGACGACCGTGATCCTGCAGGGTAAGAAGCGTTTCCAACTGGAAGAGCTTTCCGCTTACGATCCTTACCTAACCGGAAAGATCAAATTGCTTGAGGACGTCATGCCGGACAAGTCCGACCGCGAGTTCGAGGCGCTTGTCTCGACTATCAAAGATTTGACGATCAAGATGCTCGGAGCTGCTTCCGAACCGCCCCGCGACTTGATATTTTCAATAAGGAATAATAAAAATATTCTTTACCTGATCAATTTTTCTTGTTGCAATGTTCCCAACGGATCGTCTGAAAAACAGGATTTGTTGTTGATCGGTAACCTGAAAGACCGAGCGTACCGTCTTTTGTTCATCCTGAACCGGGAGTATCAGTTGGTGGAATTGAAAACATCCATCCAAATGAAGACGCACGAGGATATTAACCAGCAGCAGAAGGAATATTTTCTCCAACAGCAGATCAAGACCATCCAGGAAGAGTTGGGGGGCAATATCAACGAGTTGGAGATAAAGGAACTGCGCGAAAAGGCTGCCAAGAAAAAATGGTCGCCGTCTGTAGCCGAAACGTTTGAAAAGGAAGTGCGCAAGTTGGAACGTCTGCATCCGCAATCTCCTGATTTTTCCATCCAAACGCAATATGTGCAGACGATCATCAATCTGCCTTGGAACGAATACAGCAAGGATAATTTCAATCTTGCCCATGCCCAGAAAGTCCTGGATCGTGATCACTACGGGCTGGAGAAGGTGAAAGAGCGCATCATCGAACATTTGGCGGTGCTGAAATTGAAAGGCGATATGAAGTCGCCCATCATCTGTTTGTACGGGCCTCCGGGAGTCGGTAAGACTTCGTTGGGAAAATCGGTCGCAGAAGCCTTGCACCGCAAGTATGTTCGGGTTTCGTTGGGCGGTTTGCATGACGAGGCGGAGATACGTGGTCATCGCCGTACCTATATCGGTGCGATGTCCGGACGTATCATCCAGAACCTCCAGAAGACTGGAACTTCAAACCCCGTGTTTATTCTTGACGAGATTGACAAGGTAACGAATGATTTCAAGGGAGATCCAGCTTCCGCTTTGCTTGAGGTGTTGGACCCGGAGCAGAACAATGCTTTCCATGATAATTATCTGGATATAGATTATGACTTGAGTAAAGTTATGTTTATCGCGACTGCCAATAACTTGAACACGATTTCCCAGCCGTTGCTGGATCGTATGGAGTTGATCGAAGTGAGTGGTTATATCATGGAAGAAAAGGTGGAAATCGCTGCCCGTCATCTGGTCCCGAAACAATTGGAGATTCACGGTCTGTCGAAAGGAAAAGTGAAATTCCCGAAAAAGACGTTGCAGGCGATCATCGAATCTTACACCCGTGAGAGCGGCGTTCGTGAACTGGATAAAAAGATAGCCAAGATTATGCGTAAGTTGGCCCGTAAGCTGGCTTCCGGCGAGGAGCTTCCCGCACAGATACGCCCCGAAGATCTGCACGATTATTTGGGAGCAGTTGAATATACCCGTGATAAATATCAGGGAAATGACTATGCGGGTGTCGTAACCGGACTTGCCTGGACGGCTGTCGGTGGTGAGATCCTGTTTGTGGAATCGAGTTTGAGTAAAGGAAAAGGTTCAAAGCTCACTTTGACAGGAAACTTAGGTGACGTGATGAAAGAATCTGCCATGTTGGCACTTGAATATATTCATTCGCATGCCGGGCTATTCGGTATTGACGAAGGTATGTTCGAGAACTGGAATGTCCATATCCATGTACCTGAGGGTGCGATTCCGAAAGACGGTCCGAGTGCGGGTATCACGATGGTCACGTCCTTGGTGTCTGCTTTTACGCAGCGTAAGGTGCGCAGTAATTTGGCTATGACCGGCGAGATCACGTTGCGGGGTAAAGTCCTTCCGGTAGGTGGCATCAAGGAAAAGATATTGGCAGCCAAACGTGCCGGAATCAAGGAACTGATCCTCTGTCAAGAGAATAAGAAAGATATCGAAGAGATCAAGCACGACTATCTGAAAGGACTGACTTTCCATTATGTGGATGATATCCGCCAAGTAGTCGATCTGGCCTTGTTGAAGGAAAAGGTGGCTAATCCGCTGTTCTGAGGATAAATAAATTTTCTTATGTAAGCCCTGTAAAGGTGTGTGTCGGATATCGGCATCTCCTTTACAGGGCTTATTTTATGCCGGCTATATTCGTAGGATTCCAGATATGTTAAAATGGTTTGTTTTTTGATGAAGATAGGCGGTTCTTTTGTTGTAAACAGTTTGAGCAGTCTCTCAAGACCTGGGTGTAGGAGATGGAGAGACCCGGATGCCCGTGAAGCTGGGATAGGATGTGGCACTGTTTATTTGCCTTATCCGGTGAAACTTTATGCTGCTTTATTCTACATAAAAAGCCTCCGTATCGAGGTGATGCGGAGGCTTTTTATGTAGAATAAAGAACTTATCCTAAGAATCCCAACAAGATACCGGCTGCTACGGCAGAACCGATTACACCTGCAACGTTCGGACCCATGGCGTGCATCAACAGGTAGTTGGTCGGATCATATTCCAGACCTACGTTCTGAGAGATACGGGCAGAGTCGGGTACGGCAGACACACCGGAGTTACCGATAAGCGGGTTGATCTTGTTTCCTTCCTTCAAGAACAGGTTGAAGAACTTCACGAACAGGATACCTGCACAAGTGGCAATCACGAATGACAACGCTCCCAAACCGAAGATCTTGATGGAGTCGACGGTCAGGAACTGAGTGGCCTGAGTAGAAGCACCCACCGTGATACCTAACAGGATCGTGATCGTGTCGATCAGCGGACCACGGGCCGTTTCAGCCAAACGACGTGTCACGCCACTTTCTTTCAACAGGTTTCCGAAGAACAGCATACCCAACAGGGGCAGACCGGAAGGAACCAGGAAGCAAGTCAGCAACAGACCTACGATTGGGAATACGATCTTTTCCGTAGAAGAAACAGCTCTCGGCGGCTTCATACGGATCAGACGTTCTTTTTTAGTTGTCAATAAGCGCATAAACGGTGGCTGGATGATAGGGACCAGCGCCATATAAGAGTAGGCTGATACCGCGATAGCACCCATCAGATTCGGAGCTAACTTAGAAGAAAGGAAGATAGCCGTCGGACCGTCGGCACCACCGATGATACCGATAGCACCGGCCTGGTTCGGTTCGAATCCCATCTGGAGAGCAATGATATAGGCACCGAAGATACCGAACTGAGCCGCTGCACCAATCAACATCAATTTGGGGTTGGAGATCAAGGCGGAGAAGTCGGTCATGGCCCCGATACCGAGGAAGATCAACGGCGGATACCATCCGGAGGTTACACCCTGGTAAAGGATGTTCAGCACGGAACCTTGTTCGTAAATACCTACCTGCAATCCTGCATCTTTGAACGGGATATTACCGATCAGGATACCGAACCCGATAGGGATAAGAAGCATAGGTTCGAATTCATATTTAATAGCCAGGAAGATGAACAGCAGCCCGACAAGGATCATGATAAGGTGACCCGGTGTCGCGTTGTAGACTCCTGTATATGTGAGGAACAACTCTAAGTTTTTTCCCAAGAACTGGAGAAAACTTTCATGAGTCGCACCTGCTGCCTGTAATAATACTGATCCTAACATACTATTATCCTATTACGACGAGGTCAGCACCTTCCAGTACGGAGTCCCCTTTGTTTACTTTTATTTCAATGATCTTGCCGTCACGGTCGGCGTTGATATTGTTTTCCATCTTCATGGCTTCGAGGACAAGCAGAGTCTGGCCTCTCTTGACAGTATCACCGACTTTGCAGTTGACTTGCAGGATTACACCTGGCAGCGGAGATTTGACAGCTCCCTTGGTAGTGGAGGCTGCCGGACGGGAAACAACCGGTTCGCCGCTTGCTGTTGTAGGAGCCTGAGCCGGGCGTTTCAGTGTAACCATCTGTTTTTTTGCCGGTTTCTCCATTTTTACCTGGTAGGGAGTGCCGTTTACTTCTACTTCAGCGATGTCATCCACTACCGAGCTGATATGTACTTTATATACGTTACCGTTAATAGTATATTTAAAACTTTTCATTCTTGTTTGTTTTTAGAGATAATTACTTTTTGGGAACTTCACGCAGACCGTAAATCTTGGAACTCCACGGAGAATAGGTCTTTTGCACCTTGCGGATGGTCAGCACTGTGTTTTCGATGTCGTGGTTGTCATCGCTCATTTCATACAAGGCAGCTCCGATGGCGGCGAAGATTTCTCCTGATTCCTGTCCGGCATCGGCGGCAACGGTAGCTGATGCACCTGCGGCTTTCTGGGCGTTGCGCTTGCTGGCGGCGATGGAGAAGTTTCCGATTTGTTTAAAGATAATGAACAGAAGGAACAGCCCGGAGAATACGACAGCCATAGCGGTCACGGTCATACCGATTCCCCAAGAGTCGTTAGCCTTGAAATTGTCTATCTTTTCGTTGGAGTCCAATGTCACGTTGTTCGTGCTGGGGGTGACTTTCGTGAGTTGTGCCCATTCTTTTTCCCCGTCGATGAGGCGGCCGTAACTGATGTCGGCTCGTTGGGAGGCCGGAATGACTATCTCGTCGATCAATGTTTTTCCATCGGCATCATACAATGCGACGTAGTTCTCTTTAGACGGGTCCAGGATAAAGTTGACATGGAATGTCCCCCGGTTAGGTTCCCCGTCAGCCCAAAACAATATATGCTGGCGTGGAGGGATCTGTGTCAACACGTCTCCTTTCGGGATCGGGTATTTCTTGGGATTGTTTTTATCGTCCGTCAGAAAACATCCGGCGATATTTACCGTCCCTGCGGATGTGTTGAACAGCTCAACCCATCCGTGGCGCTTGCCATAGTCATCAACAAAGTTGTCTTCGTTGATAACCAGCACTTCATTTATTCGCATGGAGGTTGCACGCTGTGCTTTTGCCCCGAATGAAACGAGCAAGGCGAACAGCAGCAATACCCCTATTTTCTTATTTATCATATTTATTCCTGTTTTTAAGAATTATAGAGGCAGATTGTCATGTTTCTTAGCAGGATTGCTTAACTTCTTAGTCTGCAATTGTTGTAAAGCACGAATAATACGGAAACGAGTGTTACGAGGTTCGATAACATCGTCGATATAGCCATATTGAGCGGCATTATACGGGTTTGCAAATGCTTTTTTGTATTCGGCTTCTTTTTCTGCTGCGCAAGCTTTCGGATCTTCCGAGGCAGCCACTTCTTTTGCGAAGATCACTTCTACAGCACCGCTCGGACCCATAACTGCAATTTCGGCTGTCGGCCATGCGTAGTTCATATCGCCACGCAGATGTTTGGAACTCATCACACAGTAAGCGCCACCGTAAGATTTGCGCAATGTTACAGTAACTTTGGGCACTGTAGCTTCACCGTAAGCGTAAAGCAATTTAGCTCCGTGCAGGATAACGCCGTTATATTCCTGGCCTGTACCCGGTAAGAATCCCGGTACGTCAACCAATGTAACCAGAGGAATGTTGAAAGCGTCACAGAAACGGACGAAACGGCCTGCCTTGCGGGAAGCGTTGCTGTCCAGACAGCCTGCCATTACTTTCGGCTGGTTGGCTACGATACCGACAGTCTGGCCGTTGAAACGGGCGAAACCTACGATAATGTTCTTGGCATAGTCGGCATGTACTTCCAGGAATTCACCGTTATCGATGATGGTTCCGATTACGTCGTACATATCATAAGCCTGGTTAGGATTGTCAGGGATGATGTCGTTCAGGTTGTCATCCAGACGGTCGATCGGATCTTTACATTCGATCAGCGGAGTTTCTTCCAGGTTGTTCTGTGGCAGGAAGCTAATCAATTTGCGTATCAACTGCAAACCGTCTTCTTCCGTATCAACTGCAAAGTGGGCCACACCGGATTTGGTCGTGTGTACGCTTGCTCCACCTAACTGCTCTTGTGTAACGTCCTCGCCTGTAACTGTTTTTACTACTTTCGGACCGGTCAGGAACATATAGCTTGTTCCACGAGTCATAATGTTGAAGTCTGTCAGGGCAGGAGAATAAACCGCACCACCGGCACATGGACCGAAGATACCGGAAATCTGAGGAATAACACCGGATGCTAAGATATTACGCTGGAAGATTTCTGCGTAACCGGCCAAAGCGTTTACGCCTTCTTGGATACGTGCGCCACCCGAGTCGTTCAAGCCGATAACGGGAGCTCCCATCTTCATAGCCTGATCCATGACTTTACAGATCTTCATGGCCAGCGCTTCAGACAAAGCACCACCGAACACGGTGAAATCCTGCGCATAAATATAGACCAGGCGTCCGTCGATCGTACCGTAACCTGTTACGATACCGTCGCCCAGATACTTAGTTTTTTCAATACCGAAGTTTGTACAACGGTGTTGTACGAACATATCGAATTCTTCAAAACTTCCTTCATCCAGCAACATGGCAATACGTTCGCGTGCGGTGTATTTGCCTTTTTTGTGCTGAGATTCAATTCTTTTTTCTCCCCCACCTAAACGAGCTGTTTCGCGAAGGGCGATAAGCTCCTTTACTTTTTCAAGTTGGTTACTCATTGTACTATAGATTTGTTGTTAGAAATGAACTTATTTGATTGGCAATTGATAATTGACAATTGACAATTAAATAGCATCAAATAATTGTCCATTGTCCATTTTCAATTGTCCATTGTTTTTTATTTTCCCGGCATGCAAAGTTCGGTCAGAACGCTGCAAGTCGATTTCGGGTGAAGGAATGCGATGTCCAAGCCTTCTGCACCTCCGCGAGGAGCTTTGTCGATCAGCTTGACACCTTTTGATTCGGCTTCGTTCAATGCTGCCTGTACGTCGGGAACGGCAAATGCGATGTGGTGGATACCTTCGCCTTTCTTTTCGATGAATTTAGCGATTGTACTGTCTTCGCTTGTCGGTTCCAATAATTCGATCTTAGTCTGGCCAACTTTAAAGAAGGCGGTTTTTACTTTTTGGTCTGCCACTTCCTCGATGTTGTAGCATTTCAATCCCAAAACTTCTTCATAATACGGCAGACAAGCTTCGATGCTCTTCACTGCGATACCCAAATGTTCGATATGTGTAAGTTCCATGTCAATAATAATTTAGTGATTTAATATTGTTTTTTGTTCTATGTGGACAAAGGTACACTTTTTTATGAATTAGGAAAGAAAAATTGTGATTTATGATTTATGATTTATGTGCCGATCGCAAATCATAAATCATAAATCATAAATCATAAATTTAAAAGTCAACAATCAGACGGACATTCAACTGCCGACCGGTCAAGTAATTCGGGATCGCGTACTGGTGGTTGTCTATGTTGGTAATCCAATAATAGGAACTTGTATTCTTTATGTCGAACAGGTTGAAAATGTCGAGCCCGAGCCAAATGTTCTTGAGATTGCGGAAGAATCCGCGGTCCATAATCGCATCCGTTCCCCCGGCAAGCTGGTAAGAGAAACCGAGGTCTACACGTTTGTAGGTCGGAGTGCGGAAATAGCCGTCCTCATAGCCTGTGCGCGGGGCTGTGACGGGAAGGCCGCCGGACAGGACGCCTTTCAAGTTCAGCTTGACGCGTTTGTAACCGGGAAAATAATCCTGGAAAAAAAGCGAAACATTATAACCTTGGCTGTTTGGCATCGGGACATATTCGCTCCCCCGGATGCTCTGCTCCGCTTTCATCAGGGAGAAGCTGATCCAGGAGTCCGTACCCGGAACAAATTCACCGAAGAATTTGACATCGAGTCCCATCGCATGGCCCTCAGCGCAGTTTTCACCGTAATATCGGATTTTGACATTATCCACCGTATAAGGATTCAGGTTATCCAACTTTTTGTAATACATGTCGGCACTGACTTTGAAATTCCTGCCGGATGCCCGGAATGTATAATCGCCTCCTGCAATGACATGGATGGAGCGCTGCGATTTAAGATTTTTGTTCAGTTGTATGATACTGTTGCCGTGTTCGTCCTGCACGGTCGTACGCAATTCCTTATAGAACGGAGACTGATAATACAGGCCGGAAGCCAAGCGGAATGTCAGGTTCTGGTCGAAGTTCGGAATGAAACCGATTGAAGCACGCGGACTGAATATAAATTCCTTATTATAGCTCCAGTAACTACCGCGTACACCACCGACCAGCGTGAACAGCCCTTGTTTGGTACGGAACTTGAATACATCCTGCAAATAGCCGGAAATACGTGTGCTTTCCAGTTCATTATCTGAGAAAAGGTTGGCGATCACGTTGACATTGCCGCCTCCTTGCGGTAGCGAGTAGCCGGCAGAATCGCGTTTTTCCCATTCACTGATCTTGTCGTTGATTTTCTCCAACTGGACGGTGGCACCCCATTTCAACGTATTGTTTTTCATGCGGGCGATACCATAGTGTCCGACATTCATGATGTTGGAGTGCAGTCGGTTGCGGGCGTGCTCGTTATAGCGTGCTATGGATAGATTCTCTATTTCCCCGCCGCCTTCTTCGGCTGCATCTCCCAGCCAGTAATCTCCGGCGATATCATATCCTTCCTCTTCCTTGCTGGTGAATGCGGATGCCTGCAAGCCGAGTTCCGTATTCTCATTCAGGTTATGCTTTAAAGTGAGTGCTCCGAATAGCGTCTCGAACTTGTCCCGTTCCTGGCCGCTCATGAACACTTTAAACTTCTTTGTGTTTGTAGCCGTTCCGAAAGATGTTTCGCGGGTGTGGGGAATGAATTTGTAATTGTTTATGGCCAGGTTCCCGAGGAAGTTGATCTCCCATTTTGGGGCAAACTGGTAGGTCATATAGGTCTGCAAGTCAATAAAATTCGGATCATATTCGGCATCCGTATCGGTTGTTTTCAAAAGGGAGCGCCCTGTTTTATAACGGAAACCGGTCACCTGTGTGAACTTGCCGGAAGAACTTCCCACATAAGCATTGGCCCCCAACAGGCTGGCGGAGGCAGAACCTTCGAATCCTTTCGGTTTTTTGTAGGTGATGTCCAGTACGGAACTCATCTTGTCTCCATAACGGGCTTCAAATCCTCCGGCGGAAAAGTTGACGGCTTCTGTCATGTCCGGGTTGATAAAACTCAGCCCTTCCTGTTGTCCGGAACGGATGAGCAGCGGACGAAACACTTCCAGTCCGTTCACATATACGATGTTCTCATCATAGCTGCCGCCGCGTACAGAGTATTGCGAACTCAGTTCGTTATTGGAAGTAACGCCGGCAAATGTAACGACCAGGCTTTCAATACTTCCTCCGGCAGGATCGGGGAGCAGCTTGACGCGGTCGGCATTCAGGGTTTCGAGAGTGGTTGTCTGCTTGCGGATGGCGGTGGCTACGACTTCTCCCAGTTCAAGTGATGTATAGTTCATCTGCACATTGAGCCGCATATCTTTGGTTACCAGAGGCAGGATCCTCTCGGCCTTGTTGTAGCCTAAGCATGAGTAGATCAGCGTCACCGAGTCGCCGGTAGCGACCGAAAGCGAGTAGTGGCCTTTTTCATTACTCATCGTCCCGTTTAACGTGTTCTTGACTCGGATATTGACCAAATCCAGCGGATTGCCGTCTGCATCGCGGATGTAACCGCTGATTTTGGCACGTCCCTGTCCGAAAGCAGATATCGAAAATAATATAAATAGTAGCGTAGCTATTGCACGAATCTTCATATTCCATTTTAAGTTATACATCTACTAACGCGGGAAATAATGATTTATTTTCAAAGGAAGGCAATTTGATAGTAGAAAAGGATATTTGTTGTCTATTTGAATGTTAAAAAATATTACCCGCAAGTGTAATTCCGGATAGATGCCCTATTATTTTGAAATAGATGCAGTCATACTATCATTTTGACAATGGGTAGGAAGAGAAATTCTCACTATCTTTGTGCCTCATATAAATAATATCAAGGAAAGAAGATGCCTTTAAACCTACAGAAGAACTTACCGGCCGTTGAGCTGTTGAAGAAAGAGCACATCTTTGTGATGGACTCGTTGCGTGCGTCCGAGCAGGACATTCGTCCGCTACGTGTGGTTGTGCTGAACCTGATGCCGCTGAAGATCACGACGGAGACAGACCTTGTTCGTCTCCTGAGTAATACACCCCTGCAAGTGGAGCTTGACTTTATGAAGATAAAAGGCCATACTCCCAAGAACACGCCGATCGAGCATATGCAGGAGTTTTATAAAGACTTCGACGAGATGCAGGATGATTTCTACGACGGCATGATTATCACAGGTGCCCCGGTAGAGCAGATGCCTTTCGAGGAAGTGAACTATTGGGAGGAAGTGACCGAGATATTCGATTGGGCACGTACGCATGTGACTTCTACCTTATATATATGCTGGGCGGCGCAAGCCGGTTTGTACCATTTCTATGGTGTCCCCAAATATGATCTGCCTGCCAAGATGTTCGGCGTGTTCCGCCATACGTTGCGCGAACCTTATGTGCCGATCTTCCGGGGCTTCGACGATGAGTTCTATGTGCCGCACAGCCGGCATACGGAGATACGCCGCGAGGATGTGATGAAAGTTCCCGATTTGACGCTCTTGTCCGAAAGCGAAGAGTCGGGCGTCTATATGGCGATGGCACGTGGAGGACGCGAGTTCTTTATCACCGGGCATTCCGAATACTCGCCTTATACGCTGAACGACGAGTATATGCGCGACGTGAACAAGGGGTTGCCGATTGCCGTCCCCCGCAACTATTATCGTAATAACAATCCGGCCCTCGGTCCGGTGGTCCGTTGGCGTGGTCATGCCAATTTGCTGTTCACCAACTGGCTGAACTACTATGTCTATCAAGAAACCCCGTTCCGTATCGAGGATATCAGCAAGTTGGGCGATTTGTAATCAAGAAATAAGAAATAATAGCATGCAAACAAAATCCCGTCCTATAGAACTTCTCTCTCCGGCTAAAGACCTTAATTGCGGGATGGAAGCGATTAATCACGGTGCCGATGCGGTCTATATCGGTGCGCCCAAGTTCGGTGCGCGTGCCGCTGCCGGCAATTCTTTGGAAGATATACGCGAGCTTTGCGATTATGCCCACCTGTATGGAGCCCGTATCTACGTTACGCTCAACACGATCCTGAAAGAAGAGGAGTTGGAGGAAGCCGAACGGATGATCTGGGATCTTTGGCATGCCGGAACAGATGCCCTGATCGTACAGGATATGGGGATTACCCGGCTGAACCTGCCGCCTATCCCGCTTCACGCCAGCACGCAGACGGATAATCGCACGCCGGAAAAGGTTCGCTTTCTCCAGGCCGCCGGCTTTACGCAGGTAGTGCTGGCACGTGAACTCTCGCTGAATGAGATCCGCCGGATAGCGGAAGCGACTACCGTCCCGTTGGAAGTATTCGTGCACGGCGCCCTATGCGTCAGCTATAGCGGGCAATGTTACCTGAGTGCCGCCTTGAGCGGACGCAGTGCCAATCGTGGGGAGTGCGCCCAATACTGCCGCTTGCCCTATACGATGGTCGATGCGACAGGAGCGGAGATCGTCACCCATAAACACCTGCTTTCGCTTAAGGACATGAACCGTTCCGACCAGTTGGAAGCCCTGTTGGATGCAGGTGTCTCTTCCCTTAAGATCGAAGGACGGTTGAAAGATGTCGATTATGTCAAGAATATCACAGCTTATTACCGGAAGAAGTTGGACGCTGTCCTGTCCCGCCGTCCGGAATATCGCCGTGCTTCTGCCGGACGAAGCACTTATACGTTCGAGCCGGTAGCCGAAAAGAGCTTTAACCGAGGCTTCACCCCGTTCCTTTTGGAGGGGCGGACGGCAGATATTACCGCTTTCAATACGCCTAAATCGCTGGGTGAACCTGTCGGGACGGTCAAAGAGATCAAAGGCAATTCCTTTACCGTGGCCGGCTTGAAGCAGTTGAACAACGGAGACGGGCTTGTTTTCTTTAATAGGAAAGGCGAGTTGGAGGGCTTCCGCGTCAACCGGGTGGAGGCGAACCGGGTGTTTCCGCTGGATATGCCGCAGCTTGCCCCCAAGACTCCGCTTTACCGCAATTTCGACCAGGTCTTTGATAAGCTGCTCGCCAAGCCTTCCGCCGAACGCAGGCTGTCTGTGAAAATCGAGTTCCTGGACAATCCTTTCGGCTTTACGCTTTGCATGGAGGACGAGACGGGTGCACGGATCATGCTGGCCGAGCCGTTCGCAAAAGAGTTGGCTCGCCGTGAACAACAGGATAATATCCGGACACAGCTATCCAAGTTGGGGAATACCCCTTTCGAGGCCTCGGAGGTGGTGGTCGGTTTGTCTGAAAACTGGTTCGTTCCCTCTTCTCTGCTCGCCGATATGCGCCGTAGAGGAGTGGAGAAGTTGTTGGAAGTTCGCCGTGCCCGTTATCCTCGTGAGACGGTGAAACGTGTGCGGCTGTCCGAGCCGAAACCTTTCCCTGAACGCAGCCTGACGTATTTGGGGAATGTCGCCAACGGGAAAGCCCGTTCGTTCTACCAGGACCACGGGGTGGAACAGGTTGACCCGGCTTTCGAACTGTCTCCCCGGAAAGATGTTCCGCTGATGTTTACCAAGCACTGCCTGCGCTACAGCATGGGGTGGTGTCCTACTTATCAGAAGAGCAAGTCTCCCTATAAGGAGCCGTATTATCTGCTTTATAAAGATACGTGCCTCCGGTTGCAGTTTGACTGCAAGCATTGTCAGATGTTGGTATTTGAACACACTCGGCTTGCAGGCAAATGACTTTGTGCTGGCAGGTATCGAGAAATTGTTATGCATTGATTATTAGTGTGATATGTAGAAGCGTACCCCTCCTTTCGAGATAAAAGGACACGAAAGGGTAAAAAAGGCATCCGCTACAATTTCAAATGCGCAGGTGTATTCCCACCCATGCTGGCGGTTGGAGGATTTTCCGGAGTAGTTTTGCTTGTAGTTCACCTTGTAGTTTACCTTGCAGGGAAGACGTGGCAAAAAGGAGATAAAAAGAAGGGGAAAAGGAGGGGAGGATGTTATATGTATGGATTTATATTGTTGTCTGTCAATCGTATAGTGTGTTATAGCCGTAAGAGGTTACCGTCCCCCCTTCACCAAAAAACACACGATGCCTTTTTGGCCCTTTTTTGCCCTTTTCCTCAAAAAGGCTCTCCGAACCCCCAAAAAAGCTATACCTTTTTCCTGCAAAAGCTATATCTTTCGGGAGAAAAAGATATAGGTTTTTGGGGGATAGGGGATAGGCGGCGGGGGAGATAATAAACCTGCCGGGGTTATATTGCTTTCCCCAATAGTTCCATATATTTTTCCACCCCTTCCGTATCTTCCGGAGCCGGACTCCAGGGAGCGAAATTCTCCGGAGCAAGCGGGGCGAACGGCCCTTCCTTGATCTCATATATGACAGAGCCGGATTCCAGGACTAACAGGCCGTGCCATGTTCCCGCTTTTATTTCGGCGCCGTAGGCACCTTCTTTCGGATCAAGTATCTGCGTTTCGGTGATTTCCCCTTTGTTGTCGAAGAGGAAAACAGCAATGCGGCCGCGTAACAGAAGGAATATTTCATCCTTTTCAGGGTTCAGATGACGGTGCGGACGGAGGTAGGTTCCCGGCTCCAGGGCATTGAGCAGGCGGTTGACGGGATCGTCCAAACGTTCATGAAAGTTGTAGTTCATGCGTAGCCGGGGCGACTGTTTGGCACGTCCGGTCGTTTCGTCCAATAGAGCTTCGTTTATGATCTTCATGCGAATAATTGATTTCTGAGGGACGAATGTACAAAATAAATATTGGCTGGTATGCCATTTCTCCGTACATTTGCAGAAACCTGTAAACAAAACAGAATGAAACCTGCTCTAACTTATTACGCTCTACTGGTCTTACTTCTGGCATTCTGTTTTTCCTGCAAAACAGATTCGGAGAAGAAGAAGTATGTTATTGGCGTCTCGCAGTGTACACTTGAGGGTTCCTGGCGCAAGTCGATGTTGCTGGATATGAAGGTGCAGGCCTCCGAATATCCGGGTGTCTCCCTGTTGGTCGAGGATGCTGCGGACAGCAGTTTGTTGCAGGTGGAGCAGATACGCAGCCTGATAAAACGGAAGGTCGATCTGCTGATTATCTCCGCCAACGAATCGGAACCTGTCACTCCCATTGCGATTGAGGCCTACCGTGCCGGTATTCCGACTATCCTGGTAGACCGGAAGATCAGTTCGGACGAATATACGACTTATATCGGCGGCAATAATTACGAGATCGGTCGTCAGGCGGCATTTTTCGTGAACCGCCAGGTGAAAGAGAAATATCCTACCGTGCTGGAAGTATGGGGCTTATCCGGTTCTTCTCCGGCACAAGATCGCCATCGCGGTTTTATGGATGTCTTGAACTCCCGCACCAAGGTGAAGGAAATATACGGAAAATGGAAACCGGAAACGGTGGAGAAGGAGATTGCGAAAATGGATTCGTTGGAGGAGGTGGACGTGGTGTTCGCCCATAACGATGTGATGGCAATGGCTGCCCGCAGGGCAATCGAAAAGAAGCATCCCGGGTTGGCGGACCAGATTCGCTTTGTGGGCATCGATGCTGTTTCGGGACGCGGTTCAGGGCTGGAGGCTGTCATGCATGGGGAGTTGGCTGCTTCGATCCTGTATCCGACGGGTGGGAGCTTAGCTATCCGTGTAGCCATGCAGATATTGAACGGGGAAGATGTGTCCCGGCAATACTTACTTTCTTCCGCCTTGATCGATAAGAACAATGCCGGGACGCTGTTTATCCAGTCCGAACAGGTGGTCGACTATCAGCACCAGATCGAGTTGCAACGGGAGAATTTGGAGAGCATGCTTTCCAAATATACGTTCCTCCAAAGCTCTGTCAGCATCATCCTTTTGTTGATGGGGCTGTTGCTTTTGTCTGCCTTGTATGTGATTCATGTGAACCGGACGGTGAAGCGGAAGAACCGTGAGCTGAAACGCACGAACTTGCAGGTACAGCAGCAAAAAGAAGAACTGGCCGAGGCAAATCGTTATATAGAGAAGTCGACGGCTCAGAAACTTCAATTCTTTACCAATATCACGCATGAGATCAAGACACCGCTGACGCTTATTCTCGGTCCGCTCGGCAAGCTGTCGAAGGAGGCGCCCGAAGGTTCTTCGTTAGCCGACGATATCCGCATTATCCGGAAAAATGCGGAGAGGTTGAAGAGGGTAGTGGACCAGTTACTCGATTTCCGCAAGGTGGAGAGCAATAAAATGAATATGCGGGTCGGCGAGGTGGATTTAGTCGCTTTTGTGGCGGAAGTGAAATCTTGTTTCGATACGATGGCTGCCGCCAAGCAGATACATTTCACGTTCGAACATGACTGTCTTTCTGTCAGTATATGGGTGGACAGGGACAAGATGGAGAAGATTCTGGCCAATCTTTTGTCTAACGCATTCAAGTTCACGCTGGACGGAGGTACGATCACGGTTCTCCTGAAGGATAAGGGCGATCAGGTCGAACTTTCTGTCGAAGATAATGGCAAAGGTATTCCGTTGGAAAACATTGCTTCCGTTTTTGACCGCTTCTTTACCGGCGACCAGAACTATGTGACGGGGACGGGGATCGGCCTGCATCTGACGCGTGAGTTCGTCCATATGCACAAAGGTACGATCCGGGTGGAGAGTGTTCCGCATAAAAGTACCGTCTTTACGGTTGTCCTCTTGAAAGGTAAATCTCATTTTGACGAATCCTGTACGTTCGATCTTTCCGTAACCGAGCTTTCCAGTGGTGTCGCCAATCTGAACACGGACGAATTGCAGGAGGCTTTGGACCGCACCTACGATTATACGGTCTTGGTCGTGGAAGACGATCCTGATATACAGGGTTACTTGCAGGCGGAATTAAAACAGAACTTCCATGTGTTGGTTGCCGATAACGGCGTGAAGGCTTTGGAGGTGCTGATGAGCGAAGAGGTTTCGGTGGTTGTCAGCGATGTGATGATGCCGGAAATGAACGGTTTCGATCTTTGCCGCAAGATCAAGTCGGATATTGTCCTGAGCCATCTTCCGGTTATGCTGTTGACCGCCTTGTCCGACGACAAGCAGCAGATGTACGGAGCTGCCAGCGGTGCGGATGCGTATATCCAGAAGCCTTTTAACATAGAAGTCGTGAAATTGCGTATCATCAAGCTGCTGGAGGATCGCGCCCGGTTGCGTGAGGCTTATGCTCGCGATGCTTCCTCGCCTGCTGTCTCCGTGAAGGAGGAAAAAGCGGAAAGCATGGACGATCTTTTTATGAATCGTTTCTTGAAACTGATTGAAGAGTCATATGCCGATCCGGATTTCAGCATCGAGAAAGGCAGTGAAAAGTTGGGCTTGTCGCGTGTACACCTTTACCGGAAAGTGAAGGAGCTTGCCGGAGTGACGCCGACCGATTTCCTGCGTAACTATCGTTTGAAGAAAGCCGCCGCCCTGCTCCGTCGGAAAGCCGGAAATGTGAATGAGGTGGCTTATGCGACAGGCTTCGGTTCGCCTGCTTATTTCTCGAAATGCTTTAAGGCCGTTTACAATATTACTCCGACGGAGTATCTGGAAAAAGAATAATATCCTTCTCTTTGATAACGCTCGTTACATTTGTGTAACATCTGTGTATGTAACTTGAAAATAAGTGCATTATGTAACAAACGTTATCAATCCTGTAGCATTTGTTATCGTCGCATCCGCCCCCGGTATCTATCTTTGCATCGTGAAAAACGAAATTATCCTTGTCAAATAAACTATAATGAAACAAATGCAAAGCAACAATAAGAAACCGGTCGTAGTAGGCATAGGAGAACTCTTGTGGGACATGCTGCCAACAGGAAAGAAAGCAGGCGGTGCTCCTATTAATTTCGTCTACCATGCTTCACGGTTGGGTGCGGAAGGATATGCCATCAGCGCCGTGGGAGACGACGAGCTGGGACATGAAATACTCGGCGAGCTGGATAATAATTCGATCCGGTATCTGATCGAGAAAGTTCCTTATCCGACCGGAACGGTACAGGTTACTTTGCAGAATGGTGTCCCTGATTATATTATCAACGAACGTGTAGCCTGGGATCATCTTTCTCCGACGTCGAATGCGATCGATCTGGCTGAACGGGCGGATGCCATTTGCTTCGGTACTTTAGGACAGCGTTCCGCGCAGTCGAGAGAGACAATACAGGCGATTCTTTCTTTTGCCCCGGATGATGCTTATCGTTGCTTTGACATCAATCTGCGCCAGCATTATTATACGAAAGAGCTGATCGAAGAGTCGCTTTATCTGGCCAATGTGTTGAAGGTGAATGACGGGGAGTTGGTTGTCCTGCGGGAGATGTTTCATTTGGAAGGAACGGACAAGGAGGTGGCACATTGGTTTATAGAACGCTATAATCTTCGTTTGGTAGTTCTGACTGCCGGAAGTGCTTATAGCACGATATATACTGCTAATGAAGAATCGACTTTGCAGACTCCGGAAGTGCAGGTGGCGGATACGGTTGGAGCGGGCGATGCTTTTTCCGGTGCGTTGATCATCTCACTATTGAAAGGGGCTTCGCTAAAGGAAGCACATGAATTTGCTGTCCGCACGGCCGCTTATGTTTGCACGAAAGAGGGGGCGTGGCCGGCATACGAGGAATAGGAAACTTGGGAAATATATATACGATTTGATAGGTTTAGTTTTTAGGTTAGAAAGATTGTTTAGTAATAGGAAACCTTAACGTAGAGTAGAACAAAAAGAGAAAGATGGTTGATGTTTAGGTTTTTAGGTTTTTTTGTTTTGGTTGATTGAATGGCTCGGAACTTCCGGGCCATTTTTATTGTTGAATAGCTATAGAAACATAAATAGTAAATGATATGGACAAAGATTTTACCAAAATTCCGGAGAATGCCGAATCGAAAGCATCAGACAGAGAAAAAGAAGAATATCCCGTACAGCAAGTTGCCGTTACCTATCCGATAGGTGAAAAAGAAGTGAAGGATGCCGTCAAAGAGCTCAATCCTGATACGGATAGCCTCGGAAGCAGAGGATAAAGGGTATTAAAATGGAAGTATGTCAAAATGTATTATGCGATTCAGCGTCAAGCACAGGAACAAAGCTGTTTTGACACACTTCCATTTTTAATTCTCAAAAACTTCCTTCTATTTTATATCTTAGCTGATCCAGCATCAGAGCTACTTCGGTTTCTTCGATACCGGCGATCAGCAGGTCTGCTACGTCTTGGCTGAACTGTTCCTGGAACTTGAGGAAGTTGCCGTTTTCCATTTGTACTGCTTGCTGGTAAAAGGAGAGTGCACCTTTGATATTCTGTAATGCCCATTCGGTATGCCCGGCATTCAGCAGGTCTTGTGCGTTGGGCTGGTTGTCCAGTATCTTTTTATAGTAGTTCCGGGCCTGGTCGTATTTTCCTGTCAGGAAAGAGCACCATGCGATAGGTCGCCATGCCTTGTGGCTTTTGCTATCCAGATAATCGACTTTGAAGAAGCATTTCAGCGCTTCGTTATAATCTTTTAGTTCGAGGTGGCAATGGCCGATGCTGATTTGAACCGACAAATTGTCCGGATTTAAAGCCTCGTACCGGCGGTAATATTTCAAGGCCTCTTCCGGTTGTTTTAGTGAACGGTAGCAACCGGCGATTCGTCGGATTACCCATTTGCTTTCGGAATTCAACAAATCAGCGTGCAAATAAGCTTCCAGGGCTCCTTTCAAGTCTCCTTCCATTTGTTTGCAATAGCCGATTTTCTGGAAAAGAATGTCGCTATCTTGATCCGTTTCCGCCAATTGGTCGAATATGGTCAATGCGTCGTTGAAATAGTTTTTGCGGAGGTAATATTCAGCGATAGTCGTAAGGCTTTCTTTATCCGAAATATAAGGACGCAGAATGGCGAGGTTGTGAAAATCGAGTGGCATTGTGAAGATATCCGTAAAATCCAGATGGCCCGGATATAGCTTGAAGAAACGATACAGGTCTTGTATGTATTGTCCGATGATTGTGTCCTGTTTTCCGCGTTTGCTGATCAATTCTTCTTTATTCTGTTGGATCATTTCCGTGGCCTGGCTGTCGAACTGATTCATCATCATCTTTCGGGCCTCTTTCGGCAATTGCATCATGCTGAAATAAAGCGAATATTTGTCCGAGTTGCACATGAAAGCTGCGAATGTCATAGAGTCGAGCATCTGTTTTTCAGATTCATTGTCCGGAGTGAATTGATCGTCGAAATAAGAGTGCTCGATGGTGAACGGAAGCAGCCAATTGCTTAGTTCGTGGAAAAACGGGAAGTTTTTTAAATGAACGAAGGTCGAGTGCATGATGTCGGCCCCTTCCTGTTGAAGTTCCCCGAATTCTACCATCTTCTTTCCGAGGGTGCTGTCGGAAAAGAAGCTTTCCCATTCCGGATTCATCTCATTTCCTGTCAAATCCTCAGGGGTAAGTTCGTTGAGGTTGATTTTCTTGCTGAGCTTCGGACTCAATTTTAGCATCTCCGGGATGATCTCATCCTGTAGTTTGCGGGTGATCTTCTCTGTCTCGCGAGCTAAGATAAAGCGCAGGATGATTGTGCGGACCGTCTTGGTGAATCCCGGAGTTTCGGCCAAGGCTGCCAGTCTGTTGGCTATCTGCGGGTATAACTGTGTCCGTTTTCTATATGTATATAAAGTGATCAAGATTGAAATCAATGCCCTGACTTTGATCTCTTCGTCCGGATGGCTGGCTGCGTCGAACAATAAAAGAATCTTTTCTTTATCAAACGCCTCTTGCAATCCTAACATCAAGGCGGAAACAATCTGGCTGCCGGTTGTAAAAGGCAGTGCGTTATCCCGAAGCATGCCGCGGATGTCTTCAGCCTCCTCTCTCTTCAGAAAAGAGGATACCCATATTTTATTAAAAATGAGAATATTGAATGCATCGCTCTCTTTGTGCTTTCCGGCTTCATATTCTAACAACAGTTGGTCGTGCAGCTGTTTGTAAGTGAGAGGAGGCTGTATGTTCAGGCTTCTTCGGCGGCTGTAGTAGGATAGGGGAGATTCTACTGCCAATGCTTTTTGCTTGACTGAATCGGCCAGTTCATAGGTCGATGCCTGTAGATTGTTGTATATCTGTTCCTGCATCGGGTCTTTCGCTCCTTCAATCCGGTAGCGCAGCATATATTTGTAGGTATCCTGCAGTTCGTTCAGCTTGTCCTGAAAAGAATATTCACGGCTTCCTGCAATAAGAGCCTGTAAGGAATCGAAAGCGTTCTTTAATTCTTTACTGTCCAATGAACCGACTATGCGGTTGTATGATTTGTTTATTTCTTGTAGTGTCATATATTATTAACAACAAATGGTATGCCAAATGTATAATAAACCAGACTAAATTTTCTATAAAAATTCAGGGTAACCGCACCAAATTCATTTCTCTCCATAGAAATAAGAAATTGTTGCTGCTGAATTTGGTACGGTAGCCCTATGAACCTATAAAATCCTCATTCCAGGTATGAAAAAAATCTGTATATTTGCACCACTGAAAGTGAATATCTGTCAGTAAACTTTGGATATTTTTTTACATATATCTTACAATAAGTTTCTGAATATGATATAAGCTTTTGAAAATAAATATATTACGGTATAAAAATGAAGAATATCCGCAATTTCTGTATTATTGCTCATATTGACCATGGTAAAAGTACTTTGGCCGACCGTTTGCTTGAGTATACCAAGACAGTAGAAGGTAAAGATTTGCAGGCGCAGGTTCTGGACGATATGGACCTGGAACGTGAACGAGGCATTACGATCAAAAGTCATGCCATTCAGATGAAGTATAATTATAAAGGAGAAGAATATATCCTGAATCTGATCGATACTCCGGGACATGTCGACTTTTCATATGAAGTTTCCCGCTCGATTGCTGCTTGTGAAGGTGCTTTGCTGATTATTGACGCCGCTCAGGGCATTCAGGCACAGACTATTTCCAATTTGTATATGGCAATAGAGAATGATCTGGAGATTATTCCGATCATGAACAAGATAGACCTTCCAAGCGCTATGCCGGATGAGGTGGAAGACCAGATTGTTGAACTGCTGGGATGTCCGCGGGAAGACATTCTCCGGGCCAGTGGTAAGACAGGAGAAGGGGTTTACGACATTTTAAATACGATTGTCGAAAAAGTACCGGCTCCGAAAGGTGATCCGGAAGCCCCGTTGCAGTGCCTGATTTTTGACTCTGTGTTTAATTCCTTCCGTGGTATTATTGCTTATTTCAAAGTTGTAAACGGGGTGATCCGTAAAGGAGACCATGTCAAGTTTATTGCAACCGGTAAGGAATATGATGCCGATGAGGTTGGGGTATTGAAGCTTACGATGTCTCCTCGTAATGAGATTCGTACCGGGGATGTCGGTTATATTATTTCCGGTATTAAAACTTCCCGCGAGGTCCGGGTAGGAGATACCATTACACATGTGGCTCGTCCGGCGAAGGACGCGATTGCCGGGTTCGAAGAAGTAAAACCGATGGTCTTTGCCGGTGTTTATCCGATCGATAGTGAAGATTTCGAGAATTTGCGTGCTTCTTTGGAAAAACTCCAGTTGAACGACGCCTCTTTGACATTCCAGCCGGAAAGCTCGGCTGCATTGGGCTTTGGTTTCCGCTGCGGCTTTTTGGGATTGTTGCATATGGAGATCGTGCAGGAACGTCTGGATCGTGAGTTCAATATGGATGTGATCACGACTGTTCCTAATGTGTCTTATAAGGTTTACGATAAAAAAGGCAATTGTACGGAGGTACATAATCCGAGCGGCTTGCCTGATCCCACGCTGATTGATCATATCGATGAGCCGTATATCCGTGCATCTGTCATTACCAATACGACTTTCATTGGTCCGATCATGACACTTTGTCTGGGTAAACGTGGCATATTGATCAAGCAGGAATACATTTCCGGTGATCGTGTCGAGATTCATTATGATATGCCTTTGGGGGAGATCGTAATCGATTTTTATGATAAGCTGAAAAGTATTTCTAAAGGGTATGCCTCTTTTGACTATCATATCCATGATTTCCGTCCGAGCAAGCTGGTTAAACTGGATATTCTTCTGAATGGAGAACCTGTGGACGCTCTTTCGACGTTGACTCATGTGGACAATAGTGTTACCTTCGGTCGGCGTATGTGTGAAAAACTGAAAGAGCTGATTCCTCGGCAACAGTTCGATATCGCTATCCAAGCGGCTATCGGAGCCAAGATTATTGCCCGCGAAACGATAAAGGCGGTTCGTAAAGATGTTACGGCCAAATGTTATGGTGGCGATATCTCTCGTAAACGTAAGCTACTTGAAAAGCAGAAAGAAGGAAAGAAACGAATGAAACAGATCGGTACGGTTGAGGTTCCGCAGAAAGCGTTCTTGGCTGTATTGAAACTGGATTAGAAAGGAATATTCTAAAAATAGATGGCATGTGAAATGAAAACTACGGTCATTTACACATGCCATTTACTAACTATTCTATCATTAAGCCTCTTCTTGCGTTTCTTCAGCCGGAGCCTCTTCTGAGGCGGGTTCTTCCGGTGTGAATTCTGTGATGCCGGCGCCGATCAGGATGTTATACCAGGAGATCAATTTCTTGATATCGCTTGGATATACACGTTCACGGTCGAAATTGGGAAGGATTTCTGCGAAATAAGCACGCAGTTCGTCCGGCTTGGCGGATGTGGGGATAGAAGCCTGCTGTCCGTTTTCTTTATTTTTGACGCTGGTCAGAACTTCATGCAAGGGAACTTCTGCTTCATCTGTGTAGATCGCAATGTCTCCCAGAGAAATTACTTTATCTTTTGCGTATGCAGGAACTCTTTTCTTGTCTGCTAACGACTCAACAATCAGCATATTTTTCCCGTGGGAAACCAATTTAAACAATCCCGGTTTACCCGAGATAGACAAAATCGTCTTCAACATAATACTTTGTTTTTCTAATAGTGTTTAACTTTTGTGCTGCAAATGTAGCATAACTGTCGGGAATTTCCGGCAGTTTTGAACATATTTTCTTGTTTCTAATGATTATTCACTAAGCGAAAAGGTCTCTTTTGACCGGATATCTTCGTTGTTCTGTTTGTTATAAAATTGAAAATCAATATTTTCATGTATTTAGCCCAGTAAGGAAAGCAGTTATCTGCGGAAGTAAAGCCTGCTTGCCGTCATTGAAGACCACGTAGTCCGATTTCTCTTTCTTCACTTCGTCCGGCAATTGGCTTTCGATGCGGCGTATGACTTCTTCGCGAGAAACGACGTCGCGTTCGAGTGCCCGTTTGATGCGTATCTCCATCGGGGCATAGACCATCAGTGTCGTATCGACAACCCGGTTAAAGCCCGATTCGAAAAGGATGGCGGATTCGATGGCGCATACCGGAGTATTTTGTCTCTCGGTCCAAGCAAGAAAATGACGGTTCACTTCCGGATGAATGATCGCATTCACTTGTTCAAGTCGTTCCGGATTTCCGAAAATATGAGAGGCAAGCCGTTTTTTATCCAAACCGTCGGCCGTATAAAGCTGCTCGCCGAATAAGGCAATCAGTTTTTCCCGGATAACGGGTGACGTGGCTGTCAGGAGCTTGCTTTCCGTATCGGCGATATACACGGGAATGCCTGATAACTCCAACAGAGTGGCTACCACTGATTTGCCGCTTCCGATTCCTCCGGTGATTCCAATCTTAATCATTTGATTTTGTTTGTTCCAATATAAATTCGATCCGATCTGGTGAAATAGTGGCGACATCCACCCAGCTCGGTTTTTTGTCCAGTTGCAAAGGTAATGTTCCCGAAGCGCTTTGCTCCAAATCGGCAAAAGAGATCCGTATCTCGAAATCATCCGCCGAGACATCCTTGAAGCGTGAAAGGGGAACACTACAGCTCACTTTCACGACAGATGGGAATGTGCGCAAGGTATAATGGCGCGGTAGGTTGGTACAGACAACCGGTATTTCCAGTGTCTTTTCCGTATATTCTTCTATCGGGACCGTGATGGTCACACTTGTCGGTTCGAGAGTGGCTCCGTCTATTTTTTCCAGTTGGATAGTGCGCGTGACGGTCTTGTTTCCTTTCTTGATCTCGGTATAGACCGTTTTTATCTCTTTCAAGGTATCCAGAACGACATCGCTGGCATAAACGCTGATGTTGCGGGGGGTAATGGATATATCGCCTGAGACTTTGAAACCGGCATTCGTCTGGACAGTTCCCTCGAACACGGCCGGTATCTCCTTCTTTATACGTTTGCTATAAGCTGCATCGATATACTGGGGCTCGAAGCTGAGCAGGGAAGTAGTCGCAATCAGATGTTTCTTTATATCGCTTTCGATATCCTTTCGGCTGATGACTAGTTTACCGGCTTTTTCCGGCTGTGCCTTCATGTTGGCCTCAATCGGGGCAAACGAACGGCCGAAGGAGTAGTTCAGCAATACGCTCCCCTTGTCTTTCACTTTGACCGTAATGGCTTCGGGCGGTGTTTCCGTGAAAGATATATCCGGTGGCACATTCTTGTATTTGACCGGAATCTTGATATCTATTTCATACTCCTGTTGGAGGCTCTGGAGAAGCCAGAAGCCGAAAGCCAACAGTATAAAACAGAAAAAGATCAAGGCTTCTTTCCACTGTTGACGGCGAAGAAAAGCCTTAATCTCTATCCGGACAGACTTGAATGTTTGTTTGATTTGTCCAAGTCGTGACATATGTTCCGTTGTTTATTTTTGCTGTGCGTCCTCTGCAGATGCAAACACGGATGTTTTGTCTACACGGATGCGTACGCCATCAGAAATTTCAATCAACATATAGGTGTCACCGATTTCTTTAATTTTTCCGTAGATACCTCCGGCAGTGATCACTTTATCTCCCGCTTTCAAAGCTTCGCGGGCTTTCTGAATTTCTTTTTGTTTCTTTTGTTGCGGACGGATCATAAAGAAATAGAAGATCGCAACAATAACAACCATCATCAAAATACCAGACCATTGCTGGCTTCCACCGGCGGCCTGAAGTAAAATAGTAAGTAAGCTCATATAACTATAAACATTAATAAGTTAATATCAATTCGATACTGACACAAATGTAAGGATAATAATTAATCTTTGAGCAATAACTTTTCTTTTTTTAACTCGTTGACTACGGAATCTAAAATACCGTTGATAAACGTTCCGCTTTTCGGGGTACTGTAGTATTTGGCCGTGTCGATATATTCGTTCAGCGTCACATTGATGGGAATTGTCGGGAACGTCATGATTTCAGCCAGTGCAACCTGCATGATAATAAGGTCCATATTCGCTATGCGTTCGGTCTCCCAGTTCTTCATGTGCTTGTTGATACGTTCGCGGAATTCACTACCTTTCATTAAAGATTGGCGGAATAATTTGATGGCGAAAGACTGGTCTTCGAGATCTTTAAACATCGGCAACAATTTTTGTTTGCTTCCGGCTGTTTCTTCGAATTGTTTGATTGTTTTCAGCGTAAATGTTTCGACGATGGAGATATCGTCGTTCCAATAAATACTCTTATCTTGTAGGTAGTCGTCGATCGCTTCGTTGCCGCAAATCAGTTTTTTGAATACGATGCGCCAGAATTCCTTGTCTGTCTCGTATGAATCGTTTTCGTTGTTCAGATATTCTCTGTACTGTTCAGACGATAAGATCAGGTCGAGTACCATTTTGATGAAATCTTCATCGTTATCCCATGAAAGCCCCTGCTCGGCCACATACTTCCGAAGCGCTTCGTTTTCAGCTATTTGTGCAGCGAATCGGTTGTCTATCAGTCGGGTGTTAGGGTTCAACTCGGCTTCAGTCGGCATATACTTGTTTTTACGGGCATCCAGGATGCGTCTTTGTAAGTTTGTGACGTCGACAATTAGGAGAAGAAAATAATGATATAAGTCATAAGACTTTCTAAGACTGAAAAGCAATTCGTTTTCCGCTACTTTGAGGTCGTTGTTTCCGTTTTGATAGTAAGAATATACTATCTGTAAAACTTTAATGCGGATTAAAATTCTGTTGATCATCGTTTGAAGGAACTACTTGTTATAAATTTGGCTGCAAAGTTAGTCATTCTTTTGATAAAAGTTCGCCGCTTTGCTTAATTTTATGTGTGTTATTTATTATTTCATACTATTCCGATTCTTTATACGCATTTTCATGCGTTAAAATAGTTGTTGTTTAAAAAAAAATGCACATATTTGAAGCAAGTTATGATAAAATGGGTGGGTGTTTAACGAATGTTTGCTATAATGGAAGACTCGGTGAAGAAAATACAGGTTGAAGGTGGTGACAAAGAGATTTTATACTCTAAAACCATTAAAGCAGGAAAAAGGATTTATTATCTGGATGTAAAGAAGAATCTGAAAGACGATTTGTTTCTGGCTGTGACGGAGAGTAAAAAGGTACAGCCGAAGAATGGTACACAGGTTTCTTTTGAAAAACATAAGATTTTCCTGTACAAAGAGGACTTTGACAAGTTCATGGATGGGATGAATGATGTAATCAGTTACATTAAGCGATGTAGAGCTGGTGAAAAGCCAGAGGAGTCGGTGTCGGATGAAGACCGGCAGGAAGACGACTCGGATGAGATCAAACTGAATATCGAATTTTGACGAAGTCGGCAAAGAATGAGAAAATAATAAGGGGCTGTTCCGAAAGGAAACAGCCCCTTATCTTTATAGGTCCTGTGAAAGAAACCTATCGATGTTGCGGTTTATTCTGCCGGATGAATTGCTTCAGTAGGACAAGCATCTGCGCAAGTTCCACAATCTGTACACATTTCAGGGTCGATGCTGTATTTGTCACCTTCTGAAATTGCTCCTACCGGACATTCGTCAATACAAGTACCGCAAGCGATACAATCGTCACTAATTACGTAAGCCATTTTTTTAAACGTTTAAATTGATAACTATTAGTTCGTGCAAAAATAGAGCTTTCTTTGAATTAAAAAAAGAACTCCTCCTTTTTTTTACAAATAAATGTTCTTTTGCAATAAGTCGGGTTCTTTCCCGTTATAGATTCAAAATTACGAAAAGAATTGAGACGTCTACTGTTTATTATATGTGTGTTCTTTCTGTCTGTAACTGCTGTAATGGCACAGAAAGAAAAGGTGAAGAACCAGCCCTATGCGGATTTGAAATGGTTTCATCTGGGATTTCATGTAGGTTTGCATGCGCAGGATTTGATATTGACTAATACTGGTGTGGCAACAAATGGTGAAACTTGGTATGCTGAGATTCCGAGCTATTCGCCCGGTTTTAGTGTCGGGGTTATCGGAGATATGTACCTGAATCCATACTTCAACCTGCGTTTTACGCCGACTATCCACTTCGGTGACAAGAAATTTGTGTTCCGTCGTCCTGAAATGGAAGGAGTGGAAGGGACGGATGAAAATCCGGTGGTAAGTATGTATTCCACTTCTGTCCGTTCCAACTATTTGACGTTTCCGCTCGATGTGAAGTACAGCGCTTTTCGTGTGAATAACTATCGTCCTTATCTTATCGGCGGTATTTATGGCGCTTTCGACCTGGGGCGTAAAAAAGGAAATCCGATCCTGTTGAAAGGAACGGATTTCGGTGTCGAGTTCGGTATCGGATGTGATATTTATCTTCCGTTTTTCAAATTATGTCCGGAACTTAAGTTCAGTTTCGGCTTGGTAGATCTGTTGGAGAAAGACCGGGGTGACCTGACAGATCCGGAATTGATCAAGTATCCAAACTCCCTGTCCAAAGCAACTTCCCGGATGGTAACGCTCACTTTTAATTTCGAATGAATAATTCAATATAGATGTAGCTGGCGGGAACAGCCAGCATAACGCTGTCGAAACGGTCCAGCATTCCTCCGTGGCCTGGCAATATATGGCCGGAATCTTTTACACCGAGTGTACGTTTCAGAAGGGATTCGATCAAGTCTCCCCAAGTTCCGAACAGGACGACTGTAGTTGCCAGCCCTAACCAATTCAGCCGGCTTATTTCTGGAGCGAACCAGGCGAATGCCTGCGAAGAAGCCAAAACGAGGATCAATCCGCCAAAGAAGCCTTCCCATGATTTCTTGGGAGAAATCCGTTCAAATAATTTCCTTTTTCCGATCAGGGAGCCGACCAGATATGCTCCGGTATCGTCTAGCCAAACAAAAATAAAGATTGCCATGATGAAGAGCGGCGTGTAGCTCATGACACCGGGTGTTCCCGGCTCTGCTCCGATGAAGTTCAGCATGGAGAAGGAGCCGGCACAATAAATCTGGGCAAAGAGCGTAAACGCCCAGTTGTTGATCGGGTTCGGCGCCTTATAGTAGAGTTCGGCTATCATTGTCAACATGATAAATAACAGGTAGGGAAGGAATATCTTTCCGTCTGTCAACCCGTTTGCATAAACGAAGGTGGCGATAAACAGATATACTCCTCCGAGCACATTTACGGCTCGTTGCAGATTTGCATTTTCGTAATGCTTGACCAGACTACCGAATTCCCAAAGGGTCAATCCTGTTATAATACAAAAAAGAATAAGGAAAAAAATCGGATGGATACAAATGGCACTGACCAGTACCACGACGAATATAATGCCGGTTAACGCCCGTATAATCAAATTTTTCAAGACGATAGTGTTTTTTTATTGATTTATTCAGGTACAAATATAATTAAAAAATAAATTCCATGCCCATCTGTTTCAAATTTAGTGGACATGGAATTATTATTTATTGTGCGGACAGTTATGCATTTACTGCCTTACTGTCGGATGTCGTGACAATTGTGTCATCTTCCTGTTTACTTGCTTCGGTAACTTTCGCTTCTTCGGCCTTCTTGCCGTTTGCTTTCTCTTGCAGTTCCAGGATCTCTTCCGAGCGGGAAACCCAGGCACGCTTACCGAAGATATGTTCGACATCTTCAGTGTAGATTACTTCCCGTTCCAGCAATACCTGAGCCAACATGTTATGGCCTGATGCGTGTTCTTTCAGAATGCTTTTGGCCCGTTCGTACTGTTCATTGATAATGGCCTGTACTTCCAGGTCGATCATCCTGGCTGTTTCCTCACTGTACGGTTTGGTGAAGCCCCAGTCCTGTCCGCTTGAATCGTAGTAGTTCAAGTTCGGCAGTCGGTCGCTCATACCGAAATAGACGACCATCGCATAAGCCTGTTTAGTTACCCGCTCAAGGTCATTGGATGCTCCGGTAGAGATTTTTCCTAAGAAAAGTTCTTCGGCAGCGCGACCACCGAGGGTGGCACACATTTCGTCCAGCAATTGTTCACGGGTGGTGATCTGACGTTCTTCCGGCAGATACCAGGCGGCGCCTAATGCCTTGCCCCTCGGAACGATCGTTACTTTAACCAACGGATTGGCATGTTCCAACAACCAGCTTAAGGTGGCATGACCAGCTTCGTGGTTGGCTATACATTGGCGTTCATCCGCAGTCGTTATTTTAGTGCGTTTCTCCAAACCTCCGACGATACGGTCGACTGCGTTCATGAAGTCTTCTTTCTGGACAAACTTTTTACCGTTACGAGCGGCAATCAAAGCTGCTTCATTGCAGACATTAGCAATGTCGGCACCGGAGAAACCGGGAGTCTGGCGTGCCAGAAATTCGGCATCGACACTTTCGTCGATTTTGATCGGACGCAGATGCACTCCAAATATCTCTTTACGCTCGTTCAAGTCAGGTAATTCCACGTGAATCTGGCGGTCGAAACGTCCTGCACGAAGCAGCGCCTTATCCAAGATATCGGCGCGGTTAGTAGCTGCCAGGATAATAACACCGCTGTTGGAACCGAAACCGTCCATTTCAGTAAGCAACTGGTTCAACGTGTTCTCGCGTTCGTCATTGCTGTTCATATTTACATTTTTGCCACGGGCGCGGCCGACGGCATCGATCTCGTCGATAAATACGATACAAGGAGCTTTCTCTTTTGCCTGACGGAACAGGTCACGTACGCGGGAAGCACCTACGCCGACGAACATTTCTACGAAGTCCGAACCGGATAGGGAGAAGAACGGGACATCTGCTTCTCCGGCTACAGCCTTGGCCAATAATGTCTTTCCGGTTCCAGGAGGGCCTACGAGTAAAGCGCCTTTAGGTATTTTACCTCCTAATTCCGTGTACTTTTCGGGGCTTTTCAAGAAAGAAACGATCTCTTCCACCTCCTGTTTCGCTTCGGCAAGGCCGGCGACATCCTTGAATGTCACTTTCCGGTCGTTGTCTTTATCAAAAAGTTGTGCTTTTGCCTTTCCCACACTGAATACACCGCCGGGACCGCCGGTCGCACCACCGGACATTCGTCGCATCAGGAAGATCCACACGACGATGATCAGCAAGATCGGGCCGAATGAAACAAGAAAATTCCAGATCGCGTCATCGCCTTCTTCGAAGCTGACTTGCGTAGTGATATGATTTTCGGCAACGGCTTTGTCATAGAAATCCGAGAATTTATCGGCCGACGGTATTTTGACATACACTTTCGGGTTGGTACCCAATGTCGCACTATCTTTTCTGAACACCAGACCTTTTCGTCCGTCTTTTACGGTTGCTTCAACCAGATTCTTCTTGTTGTAGACGACCATCCGGTCGAATACGTTTTCCTGTGCTAATTTCTGGAATTCGGTCCAGCCTAATTCTTTAGATGCCGAAGAGTCGTTCGTCAGATACAAAGCAAAAAGCATAAGAAAGATGAGTCCATACATCCAGTATAGGTTGAACTTGAACATCTTCTGCTTGTTATTCTTCGGATTTTTGTTAAAAATGTCGTTTTTATTTTCCATATGTGATTATCTCTATACTATGTAAGATCGGTCATCAGTCGAGGTTAGCAATCTGTGTCACTTTGGCATCCGACCAAAGATTTTCCAGATTATAAAACTCGCGAAGTTCCGGTAAAAATATATGTACAAGAACCGTGCCATAGTCCATCCCGATCCATTCGGCACGCTGTGCTCCATCTATCGACAGCGGTTTTTCACCAGCCTTACGATGGGCAAAATCCCAGGCTGAATCAGACAATGCGGAAACCTGGGTAGGAGTGCTTCCTTCGCAGATTATCATATATTGGCAGATTGAGCCGGATAATTGGGTTAAGTCTACGGTTACAATGTTTTTGCCTTTTTTTTCCTGTAGGCCTTCTACAATCGTTTTAACTAATTCTTCTGTTTGATCCATTATTTTTTATTGAGTAATATTCGAAGTCGCAAATATACTTCTTATATTTATTATGTGGGTGATTTCCCTCTATTAATATATGTATATACTTGCAAAATCAAAACAAGCAGGAAAAGAAAAAAGTTTATTAATGAAAAAAAATTACAGTATCGTTTGTTTATTTTGAAAAAGTATGTACTTTTGCACTCGCTAACAACAAGAGAGTTGACAAGCTTTATTGAAATTGTTCAATGGTGTAATGGTAGCACAACAGATTCTGGTCCTGTTAGTCCAGGTTCGAGCCCTGGTTGAACAACGAAATAATTGATTGTCATTTTTGTTGAACGGAAATTGTTCAATGGTGTAATGGTAGCACAACAGATTCTGGTCCTGTTAGTCCAGGTTCGAGCCCTGGTTGAACAACAAAAAGCCTGTCATTCTTTTGAGTGACAGGCTTTTTTCATACATATCTTTTACAATATCAGGGCGATTGTTACAATCGCCCTAACAGTGTTATTTATATTTTACCCATTTGATCATTTCTTTGATGCTCGGTTTCTTTCCATACATTAAAATACCTACACGGTAAATTTTGGCCGAGAACCAGATGATGAGTATGGCTGTGGCAAACAGCAAGGCAAACGAAAGCGCCAATTCCCATACCGGAATGTCGAATGGTAAACGGACCATCATCACGATAGGGGAGGATAGCGGAATCATCGAACACCAGAATGCCAGTGGGCCATCGGGATTATTCATGCTGTAGATTCCGGCATACAAGCTGAATGCCATCAAAAGTATAATCGGAGTCATGAACTGTTGAGTGTCTTCCTGCTGTTCCAGAGCACTTCCGATGGCAGCGAATAGAGCTGCATACAGTAGATAGCCTCCGATAAAATAAAGAACGAAGCTGGTACCGATCATCCCGAAGTTGATTGAATTGATAATTTCCTGCACTTGGATGCTGATATCGGAAGAACCGGCAGCCACATTGTTTACGCCCTGTGCTGCCATCTGAGCGGCCACCATATCTTCAGGTGACGTGTTGCCACCGAAAAAGAAAAGGCTTCCCGATACCAAAACGGTTGTCAGGATTCCCCACAGAAATACTTGTGTCAGGCCGACAAAACCGATGCCGATGATTTTCCCCATCATCAGGTCGAATGGCTTGACGGACGAAATCATCACTTCGATGATACGGTTCGTCTTTTCTTCCATCACTCCCTGCATGACCATCCCACCGTACATGATGATAAACATATAGATAATGAAGGTCAATATCATACCCAAGATAGAGGCAACCTCGGCCGAAGTGCTTTTCTCGCTTCCGTCTTCGTCCCATTTGATGGTCTTGATATTGAAGTTGATCTTGCTGTCTTCGATGATCTGTTTCAGGTTGTCTATATTGTAAGAGGCGAGTTTCTCGTCTTTCAGGTATTCAGACAACGTTTTGTCGATCGTATTTTTCAATCCTATCGGAATTTGCTTTTGCGAGTAGAGTGTTGCGGCGGTCGGATTTTGCAGCAAATCGTCTGTTATATTCAAGAATGCGAATATTTCCTTATCCGGATTTTTACGATATTCTTCCAGGCTGGAACCTTTTTCGGTAATGAAAGTGTATTCTTCTGTGTCTTTGAACAGCGAGGCGTATTTGCCTGTCGTATCGATGATCGCCACCTGCTTGGCATCATCTCCTTTGATGGTGGATAGCCAAAGCGGGACGAATACCAGTGCGGCAAACAGGAACGGCGTCAGGAAAGTCAGCAACAGAAACGATTTTTTGCTGACACGGCGGAGGTATTCTCTTTTTATTATAAGTCCTATCTTATTCATGCTTGCGTAGTATTTGTACCGGAGACGGTGTTAATAAATATGTCGTTCATTGAAGGGATCTCTTCCGTAAAAGAAATAATTTCGGTCTGTCCCGCCAATGCGGAGAGAAGGGCAGAGTTGGTAATGCCCGGCTCTTTATGGATGCGTACCTCGCTTGTTCCGGCCAGGTCTTTTTCCGCCAGCAGGCTGAACATTTCCGGGATGGGTTGCAACTTCCCTGATCCAGTATGGAAACGGATGGTGAAATTGTTTGTCCGGAAACGACTTTTCACTTCTGTCACATTGCCGGAAAGTACAACTTGCGAACGGTTGATCAAGGCGATATTATCACAAATCTCTTCAACAGACGACATGTTGTGCGTGGAAAAAATGATCGTGTGTCCAGCATTCTTCAGTTCGAGAATTTCTTTTTTCAGCAATTCGGCATTCACAGGATCGAATCCGCTGAACGGTTCGTCGAAGATCAGAAGTTTCGGTTCGTGGATGATGGTGATGATAAACTGTATTTTCTGTTGCATCCCTTTGGATAGCTCTTCCAGTTTCTTATTCCACCAAGGCATGATATCGAATTTTTCGAACCAACGTATCAATCTTGTGCGGGCTTCCTGGTAGGAGAGTCCTTTGAGCTGTGCCAGGTAGATGGCCTGTTCACCGACTTTCATTTTTTTATACAGGCCGCGTTCTTCCGGCAGGTAACCGATCTGATAGATATCTTCCGGCTGGAACTCACGTCCGTTAAAGCGGACAAGGCCGCTGTCGGGGGCCGTGATGCGGTTGATGATACGGATCAGTGTGGTCTTGCCGGCTCCGTTCGGCCCTAATAACCCGAAGACTTTCCCCTCGGGAACTTGGATGCTAACCTTGTTGAGGGCGAGGTGGTTGGCGTATTGCTTTACCACGTCTTCCGTTTCTAAAAAGTTCATAGGCATTACATTTTTAAGATGATTCTTTCTCCCAATTCTTTACTTAATATATTTTTTATTTCATTCAGGCGTGTGAGCTTTTTCATCAGCTCGAAAACCTGTTCCATGTCTTCGTTGTTTTGCATGTTCTTGATCTGCGCCTGTATCTCTTTGATTTGCGAGAGGATATAGGCATCTTTGAAAGCATACAGTTCCCGGATTACCAGCTGGTCGAGTTTGTCTTCTTCCTGTTCCAGCTCCCGGTATTTGGTGTGATACTTGCTAAGCTGATACTTTTCGCTAATCAGGTTGGCGGCAAGGCGGCTCACGTTCGGGTCGGGATGGGCGAGGAAATACCGGTTTGCGATGAACCCTTCGGACTGGCAACGGTCGGCCGCCTCATCCATCATACTCTTGAAAAGTGGAGTATAAAAGGTCAGGTCATCGCGTTCCAGCTCGGAACGGATATATTCGGAAACGCGGATTGTGACTTCCTCATTCGTCTCTTCATCCGTATATTGAAACAGGATACGCTCGCCATAACGTACGATGTACCGCAGCAGGACGATTTCGTATGCCTCGTAAGGTGAACGCTTCGGTCCGGCCGGAATGTGTGCCGGCGGTGTGAAAGGTGCTGTCGGCGGTATGCTGCCTCCTCCGTCATCGGGACTGTATTCTTCAGGCGGTGGCGGCGGGATCGTATTGTCAGGAGGCAGGGAACTTTCCTGTGGTTGTTCCGTCAATGCCTCTTCCGGGTAAGGCTGGTAACCAGGGATATCCGGATATTCGGGGAGATTGACAGGAGTAACCGGGATGGAGGAAGGTGAAGTATTTGTCTGCCTTTCTCCCTTGTTGAGACGGATTTTGTTAACTTCGTTCAACAGAAGCATCTCGTCTATTTCCATCATCGCACTGCATTCTCGGATATAAAGGGAGCGGGCGATATTGTCGGGGATGATGGCTACCGTCCGGATAATATCGGAGATCAGTGCCGACCGTTTGATCGGGTCTGTTCCCGCATCATCCAATAGCAGGCGCGTTTTGAAACGGATGAAATCGGTTTCGTTCTGCCGGATAAACTCGGCAAACTGGCTCGCATTGTGCTTGCGGGCGAAAGAATCCGGGTCTTCTCCGTCCGGGAGGAGCACCACTTTCACGTTCATACCGTCTTCTAATAGCAGATCGATACCGCGCAAGGCTGCTTTGATACCGGCTGCGTCGCCGTCATACAAGACCGTGATGTTGCTGGTGAAGCGGTGTATCAGGCGGATCTGCCCCTGTGTGAGGGCCGTACCCGACGAGGCAACCACGTTCTCGACTCCTGCCTGATGCATGGAAATCACATCCGTGTAACCTTCCACCAAGAAGCAGCGATCAGCCTTTACGATCGCCTGCTTGGCGAAATAGATTCCGTAAAGCTCATTGCTCTTATGATAAATCTCACTTTCGGGCGAGTTGACATATTTGGCCGTCTTTTCGTCTTTCTTCAGGACGCGTCCTCCGAAAGCGACGACTTTTCCACTGAGCGAATGGACCGGAAAAATGACACGCCCGCGAAAACGGTCGTTTACCCCGCCGTTGTCGTAGGTGATCACCAAACCTGTCTTTTCGAGAAATACTTTTTTGTAGCCGCTCTTTGTCGCGGCTTTATACAAGGCGTCCCGTTGGTCGAGGCTGTAGCCTAACTGGAATTTACGAATCGTATCTTCGCGGAAACCACGTTCGGCAAAGTAACGCAGGCCGGCAGCTTTGCCTTCCTGGTGTTCGTAGAGCTGGGTCGTAAAGTATTTCTGTGCCCAGCTATTGACGATCAGCATACTTTCGCGGTCGCTGCGTACCTGCTTTTCGCGTTCCGATAGTTCTCGCTCTTGTATTTCGATGTTGTATTTCTTGGCAAGATAGCGAAGCGCATCATAATAAGAAAGCTGCTCATGCTTCATAATGAAATGAACAGCCGTACCTCCTTCGCCGCAAGCAAAGCATTTGCAGATATTCTTTGCCGGCGATACATAGAAAGAGGGTGACTTGTCGCTATGAAAAGGACACAACCCTACATAGTTTATACCTCGTTTCCGAAGGGTAACGAATTCGGAAACAACGTCCACAATGTTTGCAGCATCCAGTATCCGGTCTATGGTAGGTTGATCGATCATTGCTTATCTTTTTATGGATTGCAAAGGTAAAAAGATTTCAGATTTATGATTCAATCGGAACAAATAGTTTTCTCAGATACATTTGCCTATCACGTTTATAGTGGTAGAGGTGAAGATAAAAAAGTTGCCTTTGCATTACATAAGCCTTGTTAAACAAAGCGTGTGGTTAAAAGGTGAATGGTGAACCATAAAGTTGTCGAAAACATTTGTTCAAAAGTAGTCGGGAGTCGTTTTATTGGTTTTCCGTCCCCAGAAAGATAGCCTAAAGGTGAAAAAACAGCCTATGACCTATGCGAGGGCAGGCTATAGGGGGATGGCAAAAAGGGTATAGGCTTTTCGGAAATAGCCTATACCCTTTCGAAAATGCTGCCGACAGTTTGTTTTATAAAAAGCAAAATGTAACGTATAGCGTTACGATCAGTCGAATCTCTTGGTGTAAAGTTATTCTTCAATCTCCATCTCATCCAGCAAATATCCCGCTCCGGCATATTTGTCCATGATGAAGAGGACGTAGCGGATGTCGACAATGATGCTGCGCTGGTAGTCGGGGAGATACTGGATATCACCACCGACTCCTTCCCAGTTGCGGTCGAAATTGATTCCGATCAGTTCACCGTTTGCATTCATCACAGGGCTGCCGGAGTTTCCACCGGTCGAATGAGTGGTTGTACTGAAAGCAACAGGCATTTTTCCGCCGGGAGCTTTATAGCGTCCGAAATCTTTGGCGGCATACAGCTCTTTCAGGCGGGTGGGTACAACGAATTCCCAGTTGGTGGAATCTTCTTTTTCCATCACACCGTCCAGTGTTGTCTGATGACCGTAGTAGTCGCAGTCACGCGGGCTGTAGCCTTTTACCTGTCCGTAGGTGAGGCGCAAGGTAAAGTTGGCGTCGGGGAAATTGGCACGATCGCCATACATGGCCAGCAAACCTTTTACATAAGTACGGTGAGCCATTGCATACCCATCTTCAAATTCTTTTAAGGCATTCTTCAGATTGGTTTCTTCTGCACGGACAGACTTGGCAAAAAGAATCATCGGGTCGTTTTCCAACGCTTTGACAGATGGGCGGGAGAGGAATTTATTGAAATTATCCTCACTACCGAAGATGGATTCCTCGAACAGATAGTCGACGAACCGGTCCGTGTCTCCTTTAAACTTCTTGTCAATCAGTTCGAAATAGGTCGGTTGTGCTTTCGGATCGATCTGGCTACGGTATTCTTTCAGCATCACTTTGGCGATTTTCTTGTCTACGTCGGCTGAGTAATTGTTGTTGGCGAATCCATGATAAGCCCGTTCTAACAACCGGAGTTGTTCCTGTCTGGCTTTTTTGTCTTTCCCTTTCAGGGCATCTATGAGGACCTCCGTTTGAGTCGGCACGCTTGTAAATTCAATCCCTCTCAGAATCGCTTCGTCCAACATCCAACTGCGGAAACGCAGGTCTTTACGATCCGATACGATCTGTTCGAGTGCCATCAAAGCATCCGGATAGCTCGGCTCGCACATTTTGTTGGACCAGGCGATCAGTTTGTCCTGTTCTTCCTTTTTCACTTGCTCGAAATTACGTTTTTTTATGGCCCAGTTGCTACCGATCGCATTTTTGTAAGCATTTGTCGAGCCAGCATATTTGCTGGCATACTGAATTCGGACAGCCGGGTCTTTCAACATCTCGTCTAACATGACTTTCTGGCGCAAATCACGGATGTGGATACGGACCGTGTTGTCGATATCACGGCGTTCCGCCACTTCCCAGGAAGTATAGTATTTATTGGTCCGGCCGGGAAATCCCATCATCATGGCATAATCGTTTTCCTGGACGCCTTTCAATGAAATCTTGAACCAGCGTTTCGGGCGAAGCGGGACATTCTTGTCGGAGTAGGGAGCCGGGTTGCCGTTCGCATCGGCATAGACACGGAAGACGGAGAAGTCGCCTGTATGACGCGGCCACATCCAGTTGTCGGTATCAGCGCCGAACTTCCCGATCGACGAGGGAGGAGCCCCTACGAGACGGACATCGGAATAGATTTTCTTTGTGAACATGAAATACTGGTTACCACCGTAGAACGCCTTTATCTCGACTTCCGTGCCCGGATTGTCCTGCAGGAACTTTTCTCCGGCTTTTGCTTTTGCCAGTCCGTTCAGAAATTTAGGGGAGAGGAAATTCATGCTGTTAGGATCGGTGTCTTTTTCCAGTTCCTTTTTCACATAGTCGGTCACATCCTCTATTTTATCGATGAAAGTGACGGTCATGCCGGGATTCGGAAGTTCCTGATCGCGCGACATGGCCCAAAAGCCGTCTGTCAGGTAGTCATGCTCCAGCGTACTGTGACGCTGGATGCAGCCGTAGCCGCAATGATGGTTGGTCAGGAGCAATCCTTCCGGTGAAACGATCTCGCCCGTACAACCGCCTCCGAAGATGACGACGGCATCTTTCAGGGAAGCCGAGTCGGGGCTATAGATGTCATAATCTTGCAATTTAAGTCCCAGAGCTTGCATTTCCGGGAATTTTTGTCCTTTCAGCAAGGGTAACAGCCACATGCCTTCATCGGCTGTTACCGGTAGCGACAGGATGGCTGCCGCGAGGGAGATGATGAGTCTCTTCATTGATTTATGATTTATGAATTATGAATTATGATTTCAGATTTATGGCTTTATCGTCTTCATAAATCATAAATCTGAAATCATAAATCTTACCATTGTTTATACGGATGTTTTGTCAACATCGAGTTATAGTAACGACGATCTCCACTGACCTCTTGTCCGATCCAGTCGGGCCGTTCAAAAGGTTCGTCCTCGGAAGCCAATTCTATTTCCGCTAAGATCAGCCCTTCGTTCTCACCATGAAAAACGTCGATTTCCCAAGTGTGTTTTCCTGCCGGGACCAGATTGCGCATTTTGTCTATGGCGCCGGGTTCGCATAGTTTCAATAGCTCTTCCGCATCCGCTAACGGTATCTTCTGTTCGAACTCGTAGCGGCTCAACCCTTTCTCATCCGATGCGCCCTTGATCGTGAGGAATCCTTCTTCCCCCCGGATGCGCACCCGTACTGTCCGTCCGGGTTGTGAACAGATATACCCTTGCACGATACGTTGTGCCGAGGTCACTTGCCGGCTGAAGTCACCGGTGACAAGGAATTTTCTTTCTATTTCGGTAGCCATGATGAGCAGTGGATAATTGACAACTTATTTAATCGTTACCATCGTTGCTCCGAAGCCGTATTCGCGGAAGGAGGCATCTTGGTAATAATGTTGTTTGTATTTTGTTTTTAGTTCTTTCTCGATTGCCTTGCGCAGTACCCCGTCGCCTTTTCCGTGGATAAAGACGATTTTCTGTCCTTTGTTGGCTGCGTATTTGGAGAGCACTTCATGGAATTTTTCCAACTGGTAGTTCAGCATGTCAGCGTTACTCAGCCCATTGGTGTTGTCCAGTAGTTCTGTGATATGCAGATCCACTTCGAGGATAGCGCTGTCTGTCGCTTTCTTCTTGACGATTGTTTGGGGAGCGCGGCGGTCTTCGCGTACCTTCTGCTGCATGGCTTCCTGCAATTCGGCTGCGGAAATCAGCAACTCTTTTTCGGGGATATCCTGGCGCACGATCGGGTAGACCATTGCATCTTCGTCGAAGAAATCGTTTTCCATGAAGCAGTGTTGCTTATAGAATTTGACCGTATCGAGATGGAGTTCTACCGAAATGGCATTCTTCAATGAATAAGGTTTGTCTTTTTTGAATGCGATCAGTTGCACGCAGATACGTTCCAAGTCGTTCAGTTCTTCTTTGCTGAATTCTTCCAAGAAAATCTGTGTATTCGGCTCCACGATACCGTTATAGCGGCTGATCCAACTGTTGTTTTGGCGATTCATATAATTGAAGAACAGATAGTAATTGCTGTCATTGATGAAATAGGTTTCGTAGCCGCTTCCCTGCATCACTTTGGCAGGCTCTATCGGGAGGTAAGCCAAGTAGATATTCAGCCGTTCGCCCTCTACGGTCTCCGTTACTTTTTCCATTTCGGGTTGAGGCGCCGGTTTCTTTGGTTGTGGGGCAGGACCCTGTGTCATGGAAGGCAGCGGTGAACGCCGGGAGCTATGTACTTGCATCTCGCTGTCTCCTACGACTACACATTCGCGGATCAGCGCCGGCACTTCGAATCCGTCTTCATCTTCCACCAAAACCTGGTCTTTTCCTTTGAAACTACGAACGACACCTCCACCGGTGCTGTTCAGGAAACGCACTTTGTCTCCTACTTTTATGTTACTCATAATTCGATTTACTTTTGTTATTTGCCACAAAAGTAGTAAAATTCAGCGATTAATCCGGTTTCGGACGGTTGATTTGCCAACCCTGTTTTTTATAGGAAATATCAGCATATCATTTTGCTATACTTATAAGGGCAAAGCATGGCAAAATGAAGTGTTAAAAAATATTACCCGCGATACTAATTCCAAATACATGCATAACTAATCCGATTTAGATGGGGTGGTAGTGACATTTTGATAAATCCGGGGTCGGATTCTTGTTCGTGTTTTCTGATGCTTTTTACCTATAAATTTGTACTTTTGCAACCCGGTTCGATTAAAAGAGCCTGTAATAGCAAAAGTCATGACAACACAGACGCAACAGATACGCATCGAAGATTTTGATTATCCGCTGCCTGACGAGCGGATCGCCAAATTCCCGTTATCCAAACGGGATGAATCGAAACTCTTATTATATAAGGAAGGAAAAGTCAGCGAGAGTATATTCAAGCATATTACGGATTACTTGCCGGATGGATCTCTGATGGTATTCAACAATACGCGGGTGATCCAGGCACGTCTGCTGTTTCAGAAAGAGACAGGTGCGAAGATCGAGATTTTCTGTCTGGAACCGATCGAGCCACATGATTATGCTTTGGTTTTCCAGCAGACTGAATGCTGCCGCTGGACTTGCCTGGTCGGTAACCTGAAGAAATGGAAAGAGGGGGTCTTGAAGAAGGAGGTGCAGTTTGGCGACGAGACTGTCATACTGAAAGCGGAAAAATTACAGACCTGCGGGGATAGCCATCTCATCGAGTTTACATGGGATCATCCGACTTGCACGTTTGCCGACCTGTTGGATGCAGCGGGCGTATTGCCGATCCCTCCTTATTTGAACCGTGAAACCGAGAAAAGTGATTTGCAGACCTATCAGACGGTTTATTCCAAGATAAAAGGTTCGGTGGCCGCTCCGACAGCGGGTTTGCATTTTACTCCGGAAGTTCTGGCTGCTATTGATGCGCGGGGGATCGGACGGGAAGAATTGACGCTTCATGTCGGAGCCGGGACATTCAAGCCTGTGAAAAGCGAGACGATCGAAGGGCATGAGATGCATACGGAATTTATCTCCGTACGCCGGAGTTCGATCGAACGGATTAAGAATAACCTCGGTAAGATTATTGCAGTCGGCACAACTTCGGTCCGTACGCTTGAAAGCCTCTATTATATGGGGGTCACATTGGCTTCGAATCCGGATGCCACTGCCGAGGAGCTGATCGTCAAGCAGTGGATGCCTTATGATGAAATGAATAACAAGCTGACGGCTGGCGAGGCTTTGCAGAATATTCTTGATTACTTAGACAGGCATCAGGCGGATAAACTGGTGACGGCTACCCGGATTATTATCGCTCCGGGATATGAGTTTAAGATCGTACGTGGCATTGTGACTAACTTCCATCAGCCGAAAAGCACGTTGCTGTTGCTGATATCCGCTTTTGTAAAAGGAGACTGGAAAAATATTTATGATTATGCCTTAGGGCATGAATTCCGTTTTTTGAGTTACGGGGACAGCTCGCTGTTGTTATAGAGAACGGGTAGATCGGGTAGTAGTTGTGCTGAATGATGAATGGTAAGAATATCTATGCGTTTGTCATTCAGGACTAAATAAACAATTCTATAGTTGGAACGAATTAATTCCCGCACATGATATGTGTCATATTCAGGAACAATTCTTCCTGATAGGGGAAATGTTTCTAAAATACTAACTGAATCAAAAAGATAGTTTACCATTTTTGAGGCTTGGCAATAACTATGCTGTTCGATGTAATCTCCGATATCATTAAGGTTCTGAATTGCAAAATTAGTCCATTTTATTTCAACCATTTTGATAGTTTGTTTTTGGCTTCTTGTTTGGTATTGGTTAACATGAATGAAGATTCTAAACGGCCTTTTTCTATTTTTTCAAGAAAAAGTAGTTTATCCTTTGCTTCTTTCAGAGATGAAAGGTTAGCCGGTTCTTTTAAGATGTTCAATTCATTTAGCATAGCTCAATTGGTTTTATTGTTTGGTCAAAGATAATCATTTCTTTTTAATTCAAACTTTTGATGCAATAAGATTATTACGCATTCGTTGTAGTTACTGTAGATAATTGTATATTTGTCTCTCTTATTTGGCATAAAATGAATTTAAAAATAATTTCATATCTGTTTTTGTTTTTAGCAATAGGCTTTTTGTATTCCTGTAAATCGGCGAAACTGAGCGACGCGGAAGAAAAGCAGCGTATCGGTGAATATTTTGAAGCGGCGGCCATTTACCGGAAAGTATATACGAAGACTCCTCCTGCCAAGCGTGACCTGCGTGGATATATCGCTTTTAGGATGGCGGAGTGTAACCGCTTGATCAATAATACGCCGCGTGCGACCAGCGCCTATATGAATGCGCTCAGGTATAAATATCCGGACAGTATCGTGAATCTCCGTCTAGGGCAGATGTACCAGAAGAGCGGACGTTATGGGGAGGCAATCAAATATTACAACGATTACCTGCTGGCGGAACCGGGCAGTGTGTTGGCCTTTAATGGTGTGACGGGCTCGGAGGAAGCGGCGAAATGGAAACAGTCGCCAACCCGCTATATGGTGAAGCGGATGGATAAGTTTAACTCCCGCCGTTCCGAATTCAGCCCGATGCTGTATGGCGAAAAGTACGACCAGTTGTATTTTGCTTCCACCCGTACGCCTAAAGGGGCCGGGAAAGATAAGGAAGAGACCAACAGTGCGATCACCGGACAGCGGAATAATGATTTCTTCTTGGTCAAGCAGGATGAAAATGGAGCTTGGCAGGTTCCAGTCGAACTGGAAGATGAGGTAAATACGGAGTTCGATGAGGGAACGCCTTCTTTTTCTAAAGATGGGAATACGATGTATTACACCTATTGCGCACAAGACCCGGAAGGACCACGTACTTCGGAAATCTATATATCTTCCCGCAGTAGTGCCAAATGGGGAAAAGGAACCAGGGCGAATATCGTAAAAGATTCGGTGACGGCTCTCGGTCACCCCTCGATATCGCCGGACGGCAAGTATCTGTATTTTGTGTCGGATGCCGTAGGGGGGTATGGAGGCAAAGACCTGTTTCGGGCACGTGTCGTGGGGAGCGATTTCGGGCCGATGGAAAACCTGGGACCGGATATCAATACGCCGGGTGACGAGATGTTTCCTTACGTGCGGGATTCCGTAACGCTCTATTTTGCTTCCGACGGGCATCCGGGAATGGGAGGGTTGGATATTTTCAAAGCGACCTTGGACAGTACGGGTAAGTGGAACGTCGAGAATATGAAAGCTCCGATCAATTCGGCCGGCGATGATTTTGGAATTACGTTTGCCGGAAATAAGGAAAGCGGCTTTTTTAGTTCCAACCGCAATGATGCGCGTGGATATGATCATTTGTATTCTTTCGAATTACCGGTTATCACTATCTTTATCGAAGGTATCGTGTCCGATGTGGACGAGAACCCGATAGAAGATGCTACGGTTCGTATTGTCGGTAGGGACGGACTGAACGAAAAAGTGCTGGCAAAGAAAGACGGTAAGTACAGGGTTGAATTGGAACGTGATATCCGTTATGTGATGATGGCAAGCGCACGTGGTTATCTGAACCAGAATTTCGAACTGAAAACAGGGCCGGAGGAGAAGAACGAAACATATATCGTGGACTTTTTCCTTTCCCCGATCAGCAAACCTGTTGTGATCGAAAATATTTTCTATGATTTCGATAAGGCGACGTTGCGTCCGGAATCAAAGAAGGCGTTGGATGAAATGATCAAGATGCTGAACGACAATCCGAACGTGACAATCGAGTTAGGAGCGCATACCGACCGGAAAGGTTCGGAGCAGTATAACGAGCGGTTGGCGCAGCGGCGTGCACAGTCGGTCGTCGACTATCTGATTGCTGGGGGGATCGCCCAAGACCGGCTTGAGGCGAAAGGATATGGCGAAAGCGTTCCTAAAACAATCAATAAGAAGATGGCCAAGAATTATGATTTCTTGAATGAAGGAGATGTCCTGACCGAAGAATTTATTGATAAACTGACGCCTGAGCAGCAGGAGATTGCAGACCAGATAAACCGCCGGACGGAATTTAAAGTCTTGCGGACGAACTATAATTTGTTTTGATTTATCGATAAGATAAAAAAAGATATAAGGTACCTCGAATTTTAACCTGTAGCCTGTAAGAGGTTATCCATAGAACACCGGTATTTTTTCTGAATGAGCCCACCGGTTTTCGGATAACCTCTTACTTTTATGAATAAGACCGTTAATTATTTGTTTCTCCAGTTTTTTAATTGCTAATAAATCATATCTTTGCAGGAATAAAAACAAGATACTATGAGGATAAAAATACTTTTCCTATTATCTTTTACATTAATCTTTAGCGCCTGCAACGGCCAGCAGACGAAGAAAACGGAAGCTGGAAACACGAAAGAACGTACTTTTCAAATGGTTTCTGTCCCCAGTGTCATTACGGAACCGGAAGAACGTGCCGCTTATTTGGTAAAACATTATTGGGATAAGTTCGATTTTACGGATACCGCTCTGATCCATCTCCCGGAGATTACGGAGCAGGCGACTTCCAATTATATCGATATGATGAAATATGTTCCGGCGAAAGTGGCCTCTTCTTCTATCAAGGAGATGATGAACAAAGCGTCGGTCGACAGTGCGATGTTTGTCTATTTTTCCGGTCTGTATGAAAAGTATCTCTATGATCCGAATTCTCCCATGAGGGATGAGTCTTTGTATATCTATGTGCTGGAAGCTGTATTGGAAGCTCCGGTTTTGGATGAGGTAAGTAAAATACGTCCGGCTCATTTGCTCGAATTGGCTCTTAAAAACAGGGTGGGAGAACTGGCAACGGATTTCACGTACACGCTGGCGGACGGCAAGAAAGGGACTTTGTACCACACGAAAGCCGATTATCTGCTCTTGTTTTTCTATAATCCGGATTGCCATGCCTGTAAGGAGATTACGGACCAGCTTACTGCTTCTCCGCTTGTGACGGAGTGGATCAGGAACAACAAGCTTAAAATCCTGGCTGTTTATCCGGATGAGGATCTGGAGGCCTGGAAAAACCATATTTCTTATATGCCTGCAAGCTGGATCAATTCTTATGACAGTGCGGTAAGTCTGAAAAATGATGAGATTTATGATCTGAAAGCAATACCGACTCTTTATCTGCTGGACAAGGATAAGAAAGTTGTATTGAAGGATGTGACATTCAATCAGGTCGAGAATTATTTAAAACAATAACAAACGATATGAAAGTAAGGACTATTTTATTATCAATGGCTTTAGTAGCCGGAGTCAGCCTGAATGCTTCGGCTCAGTTTAAGATCGGTGGTAAATCCATCAATACTAAAAAGTTGGTGAATGCCGCATCTGACGCGGCAAAAGCGGTAACTTTGTCGGACGAGGACGTGGCTGCTATGGCTCGCGAGTATATCCAGTGGATGGATACGCATAATGAGGTTGCCGGACCGGAAACAGAGATGGGGCAGCGTTTGGCAAATCTGACGAAAGATATCAAGGTCGAAGGTCTTGATTTGAATTTTAAGGTGTATAATGTGATCGACGTGAATGCGTTTGCTTGTGGAGATGGCAGTGTGCGTGTTTGTGGAGGCTTGATGAAGATTATGGATGATAATGAAGTGTTGGCCGTTATCGGTCATGAGATCGGCCATGTTTTACATACGGATTCGAAAGATGCCATGAAGCAGGCTTATCTGACTTCGGCCGCCAAGAATGCCGTCGGGGCTGCCAACAATACGGTAGCCAAGCTGACTGATTCGCAATTGGGAAGCCTGGCAGAAACGCTTGCCGGTGCACAGTATTCGCAAAAGCAGGAGAATGCGGCGGACGATTATGGCTTTGAGTTCAGTATCGCGAACGGCATCGATCCTTATAGCATGTATAATTCGCTTAATAAACTCTTGGAACTAAGTGCGGAAGCTCCTAAATCATCCAAGTTCCGCCAGTTGTTTTCGAGCCATCCCGAAACACAAAAACGTGTCGAAAGGATGAAAGAAAAAGCGGATGAATACACAAAGAATCAGCAATGAACTGTTAATCACCTTTAAACGGATGATTTGCAGGTTAAAATAATGCTAAAAACTTAAATATTCTGCCGTAAAACTATGCTGAATAACATAAAATCTGTATATTTGCACTGTGTTTTTCATGGTATTAGATTTAAGGTTAGCAATGAAGATTGGTTGTCGTGATGACAACCTTTTCTTTTTTTAGGCCCTTTGTACTTTTCTTTTCTTTCGAAAGTTTTTAAGATTCCGAAATAATATTACTTTTGTGTATTGACTAAAAAACTAAATAGTGTGGATACAAGAATAAAACTACGGGTGCAAGGTTTAACGAACAGTCAGATACAGTCAGGTGCTTATGCCTTGATTCTGGCAGAAGAGGATGGGGCTCGCCGCATACCTATTATTGTCGGGACGTCGGAAGCCCAGTCGATTGCGATCGCTTTGGAACGCATCACGCCTCCTCGCCCTTTGACGCATGATTTGTTTGCTACCTTTGCACAGGCATTCGGTGTTCGTTTGTGTGAGGTTTTCATCTATAAGTTTGAAGATGGTGTGTTTTATTCCGAACTGCTTTTTGAGGATGGTATAAAACAGATCCGCTTGGATTCACGTACTTCCGATGCTATCGCTATCGCTTTGCGTGTGAAATGCGATATCTATACGACACCTGAGATTGTCCGCGAATGTGGAGTCGTGCTTGAAGATGCCACAGAAGAGAAAGACAAGGATGATGATGATTCTATATTGGCTCTGGAACCGGAGGAAATACACGATGAAACAAAGTTGAAAAAATGGCTTTCTCTTTTGGATGCCGATGAATTGTCGGATCGTTTGGACGATGCGGTCGCCGATGAGAACTACGAGTATGCAAAGATGTACAAGGATGAAATCCGGCGTCGTGAAGAGGAGGGCAGGTCCAGATGATAGAACAACAACTTGGTTTTAGTCTTGAGTCTTTTTTACGTGGTATAGTAGGGATTGCTACGGTGTTGGGGGTTGCTTACCTGATGAGTTACGATCGGAAACGGGTCGATTGGAAATTGGTGGGGGGCGGATTGTTTATGCAGTTTGTCTTTGCTCTTGCCGTATTGTATGTCCCTGTAGTCGGAATTGCTCTGGAATGGGTGGGCAAGGCTTTTATTAAGTTGATGGATTTTACTCAGTCTGGGGTCGCTTTTCTTTTAGGGCCGTTGGTAACTAAAAGTGAAGGGTTTATCTTTTTGTTGAACTCACTTCCGGTGGTGATTTTTTTCTCGGCCTTGGTTTCCTTATTTTATTATTGGGGGATTATCCAGCGTGTAGTAGGAGGTTTTTCTTGGCTGCTACGGCGTTTCATGAATATTTCCGGAGCCGAAGGATTGGTCACATCCGGCAATGTGTTTTTGGGAATGACGGAGTCACCTGTTTTGATCAAGAATTATCTACCGGCGATGAACCGGTCGGAAATATTTCTGGTTATGGTTTCCGGGATGGGGACGATAGCCGGAACGGTGATGGGAACTTATATCGGTATGTTGGCGGGAGGTGATCCTGTGTCGAGGGTTTTGTTTGCGAAACATTTGCTTTCGGCCTCACTGATGGCTGCTCCGGGTTCTATTGTTCTGGCTAAAATTCTTTGTCCGCAAACAGAAAAGGTCGACGACCGCTTGGTGAAGATGGAGAAGGTCGGACAGCATTCCACTGTATTGGATGCGTTGGCTGCCGGTACGTCGACGGGGGTACGTCTGATGGTGAATATCGCAGCGATGTTGCTTGTATTCATAGCAATGGTCGCACTTGCCAATTATATTTTGGAGGGTGTGATCGGACGCTATACCGGACTGAATGACTGGATCGTATCCATTACAGGCGGGAAGGCTCAAGGACTGACATTCCAGTTTATATTGGGAGTGATCTTATCTCCTTTTATGTGGCTGATCGGAGTTCCTTATCAGGATGTGATGCTGGTCGGTTCTTTGTTGGGACAGAAAACCATTTTAAACGAGTTTGTCGCTTATTTCCAGTTACAGGAATGGAAAGATGCCGGTTTGTTTCTGTATCAGAAATCTATTTTAATGTCTACCTATATCTTATGTGGTTTTGCAAATATCTCGTCTATCGGTATTTTGCTGGGGGGGATGGGCGTGTTGGCTCCCGAAAAAAAGGAACTGATCACCCGTTTCGGCTTTCCGGCTATGATTGCTGGTGCGTTGGTATCGGTACTATCGGCTACGATAATAGGAATGATGTTAATTGTCAATTGACAATGGGGAAATCTTTTAATTTTTAACTTTCAACTTTTAATTTATTCAAGTGCAGATATTTTATACGCCGGAGATAGCTGTGAACCCAGAGCTTCCGGAAGAAGAGGCTGGGCATTGTATTCGTGTACTCAGGCTGACTGAAGGTGACGAGATTTTGTTGACGGATGGTAAAGGTTCTTTTTTTAAAGCGGCAATCAGCCGTGCCCATCCTAAGCATTGCGAAGTGAATATTCTGGAACAGTGGGAACAGCCTGCTTTATGGAACTTCAATCTTCATATAGCAGTGGCTCCGACCAAGAATATGGACCGTATGGAGTGGTTTGCGGAGAAAGCGACCGAGATCGGTATCAATGCCATTACTTGTTTGAACTGTCGTTTTTCCGAACGGAAGGAAATTAAGCCTGCCCGCTTGGAAAAGATTTTGGTCAGTGCAATGAAGCAATCACAGAAAGCGACTTTGCCGGAACTAAACGGAATGACCGATTTCCGCACGTTCGTTAGTCTGCCTTTTGCCGGTCGTAAGTTTATTGCCCATTGCGAGGAAGGGGTAAAACCTCTTTTGAAACAAACGTATCATCCGGGAGAAAACGCACTTGTCCTGATCGGTCCAGAAGGCGATTTCAGTCCCGAAGAAATAGCGCTTGCCTTAAAATGTGGATTTGAACCCATTTCATTAGGCGAAAGTCGTTTGCGTACGGAAACGGCGGCATTGGTCGCTTGCCATACGATACATGTGTTGAATCAGTAATAATAAACAATGACCGAAAAAGAAAAATGCCGTCTCGGCCTGTTGTACGATGCTAATTATGATCCTGAAATATTGGCGGATCGTGAGCGTGCAAAAGAGCTGCTTTATGATTATAATCATTTACGTCCTTCCGAGCAGATCGGGCGGACGGAACTTCTGAAAAAGCTTTTGGGAAAGACTGGGGAGAACCTGATCGTCGAGCCTCCTTTTACTTGTGACTACGGGTATAACATAGAAGTAGGAGAGAACTTTTATGCGAATGTCAATCTGGTTATATTGGACGGAGCAAAGGTGCGTATAGGAGATAATGCTTTTATCGCCCCCAATGTCGGCATTTATACGGCAGGACATCCATTGGACGCATCCGATCGCAACAAGGGCTTGGAGTATGCTTACCCGATCACGATCGGAAATAATGTCTGGATCGGTGCCGGAGCGATCATCCTTCCTGGTGTTACAATAGGTAATAACGTGGTGATCGGAGCCGGTAGCGTAGTAACAAAAAATATACCCGCCTATTCACTTGCTGTCGGAAACCCTTGCCGGGTGATCAAGCGAATAGACGGATAATACTTTTTGTAATGTTTCCTTTTTATCTTATTCCCATTCGATTGTCGCATTGGGCTTCGGAGACATATCGTAGCAAACGCGGTTGACGTTTTTGACTTCTTTCAGGATACGGTCCGTGATCTTCATCAAAATAGGCCAATCGACGGGCTCGATAGTAGCCGTCATGGCATCTACCGTATTGACGGCACGTATGATAACAGGCCAGTCGAAAGAACGGGCATTGTCGCGTACACCTACGGATTTGAAATCAGGCACAACGGTGAAATATTGCCAAACTTTCTTGTCTAATCCGGCTTTCTGGAATTCTTCACGCAGGATGGCATCCGCTTCGCGAACCGCTTCCAGTCTGTCACGTGTGATAGCACCTAAGCAACGTACTCCTAAACCAGGGCCGGGGAACGGCTGGCGGAAGACCATTTCGTAGGGTAAACCCAATTCGAGACCGCAAGCGCGAACTTCGTCCTTGAACAATTGGCGCAATGGTTCGACCAATTCGAATTTCAAATCTTCGGGCAGACCGCCTACGTTGTGGTGTGATTTTACCATCTTGGCTGTCTTTGTACCGCTTTCCACAATATCGGGATAGATAGTGCCTTGCGCTAAGAAGTCGATGCCGTCCAGTTTGCGAGCTTCTTCTTCAAAGACCCGGATAAATTCGCCACCAATGATTTTTCGTTTTTCTTCCGGATCGGCAACACCAGCCAACTTATCTAAGAAACGGTCCGTAACGTCTTTATAAATCAGATTTGCATTCAACTGGTTTTTGAAAACTTCAACAACATCTTCCGATTCACCTTTGCGCATCAAACCATGATTGACGTGTACGCAAACCAACTTGTCGCCGATAGCTTTCAGAAGCAATGCGGCAACAACAGAACTGTCGACTCCGCCAGAAAGAGCCAACAATACTTTTCTGTCACCAACCTGGCGTCTTACCAGTTCGATCTGGTCATTGACGAAATTTGTCATGTTCCAGTTCGCTTCGGCTTTACAAGTATCGAATACAAATGGCTTTACCGCTTCTTTGATCGCTTCCATATCATCGGCAAATTCGCCTAATTTAACTTCGCAGAGAGCCTTGTCGTGACCGGCGGCCATAACAGGGATTCCAACCGAATAGATTGCCGGATTCACATCGATGGCGACACCGTCGATCACATTGTTAGGACCACCGTTGATGATGATACCTTTTACATTCGGAAGTGCTTTGAGTTCTTCAACCGTAATGTCGTGCGGATAGATTTCGCTATAGACACCCAATGCGCGGATTGCCCGTGCCAGCACAGTATTTTCATGACTGCCCAAATCCAGAATAACAATCATATCTTGTTTCATACGACTTTTATTTTTTATTGATTTTACAATTTTGTTATACTTTGAATGCAGATATTAGGACGATTATTCCCACTCGATCGTTGCAGGCGGTTTCGAACTGATGTCGTAAACAACGCGGTTTACGCCTTTGACCTTGTTAATGATTTCGTTAGAAACTTTCGCAAGAAATTCGTATGGGAGTTGTGCCCAGTCGGCCGTCATGGCATCCGTCGAGGTTACGGCACGCAAGGCAATTGTATTTTCATAGGTCCGTTCGTCACCCATGACACCTACAGACTGGATCGGAAGGAGGATTACTCCGGCCTGCCAGATCTTGTCGTACAAGCCCCATTCGCGCATCAGTGACATATAGATATCGTCAGCCTCTTGCAAGATTCGTACTTTTTCAGGGGTGATATCACCTAAGATACGAATACCTAAACCGGGACCGGGGAACGGATGACGTTTGATCAGATGTGGTTGCATACCTAACTCCATACCGACACGACGTACTTCGTCTTTGAACAGAAGGCGTAGCGGTTCGACCAGTTTCAGGTTCATTTTGGCAGGCAGACCGCCTACATTATGATGGCTCTTGATAACGGTCCCGGTAATGGATAGCGACTCGATTACGTCCGGATAAATAGTACCCTGGCCTAACCATTTTATATCTTTCAACTTGTGGGCCTCTTCGTCAAACACATCGATAAAGCCTTTACCGATGATCTTACGTTTCTTTTCAGGTTCGCTGACACCTGCCAGTTCCTTATAGAATTTCTCTTTGGCGTCGACTCCGATCACGTTCAGTCCCAGGTGTTCGTAATCTTTCAACACGTTTTCAAATTCATTCTTACGCAACAAGCCGTGATCGACGAAAATGCAAGTCAGGTTCTTGCCGATAGCCTTGTGTAGTAAAACGGCTGTAACCGAAGAATCCACACCGCCGGAAAGCGCTAAGATTACTTTGTCATCTCCTAACTGTTCTTTCAGTTCGGCGACAGTCGATTCGATAAAGGATGCCGGCGTCCAGTCTTTAGCACATCCGCAAATATTCAGGAAGTTGTCTAATAGTTTAGTACCATCGGTCGAGTGGAACACTTCCGGGTGGAATTGTACGCCCCAAGTTTGTTCGCCTTCCACGTGATAGGCCGCTGCTTTTACATCGTCCGTACTGGCGATTACTTTGAAGTTTTCGGGGAGGACCGTGATGGTGTCTCCGTGGGACATCCAGATTTGCGAACCTACATTGATACCTTTCAGTAATTCGTCCGTACCCGCGATATACGACAGGTTGGCACGTCCGTATTCGCGGGAGTTGGCCGGTTCGACATTTCCGCCGGATGTATAAGCCAGGAATTGGGCTCCGTAACAGATTCCCAATACGGGATATTTGCCGCGTATTTCACTTAAGTCAGCTTTGAACGCATTGGCGTCATATACAGAATAGGGACTTCCGGAAAGGATAACACCTTTTACATCTGTAGCATCATGGGGGAATTTGTTGTAGGGGACAATCTCGCAATACATATTCAACTCGCGGACTCTACGCCCGATTAATTGAGTTGTTTGCGAGCCGAAATCAAGAATAATAAGTTTCTCGTGCATGCAAATTATTATTTAATTGATGCGGCAAAGGTAGGGAAAATATTCGGAACTTAAATCATTTTTACTACCTTTGCGTGTTCATTTTTAATCGTAACCGTATGGATGCTGAAAAGAAAGAAACAAAAGAAATAAATAAGATGTCGCTGCTGATCATGGCAGTAGTTGTATTATTGTTGGTTATTGCCGGTGCTGTCTACTATATATTCAATCAAAAACAGCAGATGGAAGAGTTGGAACAAGCTTATGTTCTGGATAAAGAATCATTAGAAGATGAATTTAATGAATTGTCTCTCCAATATGAAGGATATAAATTTAATATAGGTAACGACTCGTTGCTGAACTTATTGTCTACCGAGCAAGCCAAGGTACAACGCTTACAGGAAGAACTTCGTACCGTAAAGGCGACAAATACGAAAGAGATTGCCCGTCTGAAGAAGGAATTGCAGACATTGCGTAAGATCATGCGTAACTATGTAGTCCAGATCGACTCCCTGAACCGCGCCAACGAACAGTTGAAAGAGGAGAAGAACGAAGCGGTAAAGAAATACAAACAGGCTTCCTCTACAGCGACCACTTTGAAGAAGGAAAAAGAGAAACTGACGGAACGTGTCACTCTGGCAAGCCGGCTGGATGCGACGGGCATCAATGTAACCCCTGTCAATGGCCGTGGAAAGAAGGCTAAGGTGATCAAGAAAATGGAACAATTTGTCGTGGACTTCCGGATCGGCAAAAACATTACAGCTCCGGTCGGAGAGAAGACGATCTATGTGCGTATCATGAAGCCGGACGACGATATCCTGTTGAAGAGCCGTGCCGATGTTTTTACCTTCGAAGGAAAAGAAATCAATTACTCTATGAAGAAGCTGGTTGAATATGACGGTGAGGAATTGCCGGTTACGATGTACTGGAATATCGAAGAGTTCCTTTCTCCAGGCACATATCGGGTCGATATATTTGCTGATGGTAACCTGATCGGCCGTAAAAGTTTCACACTCGAAAAATAGCAATGGAAACGGATGTCCATTTCGCGCGACTACTTGCCGACCTTCCGGAAGCTCTCGCTCGTGATGAAGCTTTTCTCGGCGAACTGGAAAAAAACGCAAAAGTAATCTCTGTGAAAAAAGGAGATTATCTGTTGCGTACAGGCGAGTTGTGCCAGGACGCTTATTTCATCAATAAAGGCCTTTTCATTAATCTATATGTAAACGAGAACGGCACTGAATGTGTCACCGGTTTTGCGGCCGATAATATGTTCCCGTTCCTTTCCGCCATCGGTTATTTTACCAAGCAGCCTTCCGAATTCGAGATCAAGGCACTTGAAGCCGGCGAGTTGCTCTGTTTCTCCCGCGACCATATCGAGGGCCTTTCGTTCCGTTACCCCTTGTTCGCTTCCTATTATCAAAATATCATGCTGACGATCATCTATAAATTGGATGTCTTGTTGGCCGTCCGCCTCTCCTCTACGGCGGAAGAGTTCATTCAGTTCCTCTACACGAACTATGCTTGGATGATCAATCGAGTTCCTGATAAGTACATCGCCCATTATATGGGAATCAGCAATGCTTGGTATTGCAAGTTGAAGCGGAAAGTTCTTTCATTCACTTAAAATAGGCAATGAAAGAGTAGTTTCCACCGCATGAAAATAAATTTTCTATAGCGGGAAAATAAATTTTCATGCGGTGGAAAATTTATTTTCACTGATTGAATTAGTTCAATTGTATATTTAAAGCGAACCAGTACTTTTGCACTATTTAGGAAAGAATCCGAATAAAACAAGATAAAGATGAAGAGATTTGTCGTATTAGTCGCATTACTGGTTTCGTCGGGCTATGCAAGTGCCGGGCGTACATTGACGCTGGAGGAATGTCGTGAATTGGCTATTCAGAACAACAAAGAGTTGAAGATCTCGGGGGAAAAGATTAAAATGGCCGGCTATGAGAAAAACGCCGCTTTCACCAAATATTTTCCTCAACTTTCGGCGACTGGCGCGTATATGTGGAACCAAAAAGATATCAATCTGCTGGATATGGGAGCACTCGGCGCTTCTATCGGAGGGGCTCTCGGACCGATCGCCCAATTGCCGGTGTTTGGAAAGTTAATGGAAGGGGTGGACGACTTGCAACACCTCGACATTCAGAATATCTGGGTGGGAAGCGTTTCACTTGTGCAACCTGTGTTTATGGGGGGCAAGATTATCAATTACAATCAGATTACCAAGTACGCCAAACAATTGGCCGAGTCGATGAATGACCAGCAATTGCAGGAGGTCATCTATAAAACCGATGAAACCTATTGGCAGGTGATTTCTTTGGTAAATAAGAAGAAGTTGGCCGATGCCTATGTCGATTTACTTCGCAAGACCGATCATGATATAACGGCGATGATCAACGAGGGAGTAGCGACCGAAGCTGACGGGCTCTCTGTCAAAGTCAAACTGAACGAGGCCGAGATGGCACAGACGAAAGTAGATAATGGTCTGGCCCTTTCCCGTATGTTATTAGCACAGATATGTGGGTTGCCATTGGAGGAACCACTTGTTTTGGTTGATGAAGATATTGAGGATTTCCCGACGGACCCCTCCATTACGGCTGCCGATGTAAACGAAGCCTTTATGAATCGTAACGAGTTGAAAAGCCTTGACTTGGCGACTAAGATTTATAAGCGGAAGGAACGGATCGTTTTGTCGGATATGTTGCCAAATGTGGCATTTATGGCGAATTATTTAGTCACGAACCCTAATTCCATGAATGGCTTCAAAAATGAATTTGCCGGGATGTTCAATGTCGGTGTAATGGTGAAAGTTCCGCTTTCCGGCTGGTGGGAGGGAAGTTATAAGCGCAATTCGGCTCGTGCCGAGACACGCATCAAGTCGTTGGAGTTGCAGGATGCCCGCGAGAAGGTGGAATTGCAGGTCAACCAATCCGTCTACAAGGTCAATGAAGCGAACAAGAAACTGATCGCCTCCACCCGTAATATGGAGAATGCGGAAGAGAATCTTCGTCATGCCAACCTCGGATTTGAGGAAGGTGTCATCCCAGCTCTTAACTTGATGCAGGCGCAGACAGCTTGGGTATCGGCTCGTTCCAGCCTGATAGATGCGCAGATAGAGGTGAAACTGACGGAAGTCTACTTGACAAAAGCAATGGGAAAATTAAAAGTTGAGAATTAAAAATTAAAAAATAAATCATAATACATACTCTTATGAACGAGGATAAGAAGTTTTCGATCAATAATATGCTATTGGCATTTATCACATTTTTAGGTGTGGTAGGATTAGTCGCATTAACCGGTTTCTTTTTACTGACACCGCCGGATGATATCATTATGGGGCAGGCGGAAGCTACGCAAGTTCGTATTTCGGGTAAAGTGCCCGGACGGATCGAAGCGTATCGTTTCGGTGAAGGCGATAAGGTGAAAGCGGGTGACACGCTTGTCTTTTTGGATACGCCTGAAGTCCTTGCCAAGCTCCAGCAAGCGGAGGCTGTGCGGCGTGCTGCCGAAGCCCAGAATGCAAAGGCTATCAAGGGAGCTCGCGCACAAGAGATAGCGGGTGCGTATGAAATGTGGCAAAAGGCGAAGGCTGGACTGGATATTGCCCAGAAGTCATATACACGCGTACAAAACTTGTTCGATAAAGGGGTAATGTCCGCCCAGAAACGTGATGAGGCGGAAGCCAATTACAAGGCAATGGTCGCTACCGAAAAAGCCGCCAAATCCCAGTATGATATGGCTGTTGACGGTGCCCGTACGGAGGATAAGGCCGCCGCCGCCGCCCTTGTGCAACAGGCCGGCGGAGCGGTTGCCGAAGTGGAATCCTACTTGAAGGAAGCGGCACTTGTCTCACCGATCGACGGAGAAGTATCCGAACGTTTCCCGGAAGTGGGAGAGTTGGTCGGTACGGGTGCTCCGATTATGAATATCACCGATCTCAACGATATGTGGGTGACTTTCAGTATTCGTGAAGACCATCTGAAGGATATCAAGATTGGTTCCGAATTAGACGCTTTTATCCCGGCATTGGATAACCGGCCGGTTAAATTGAAAGTCTATTATATGAAAGATATGGGCACATACGCTGCCTGGAAAGCGACGAAAACGAACGGACAGTTCGACTCCAAGACATTCGAGGTGCGTGCCCGCCCGGTGGAGAAGGTGGCTGATTTACGTCCCGGAATGTCAGTCATTAAAAAATTGACAATTGACAATTAAAGAACAAGATTAAATGAATGATGAAAAATTAAATAGTTCCCCAAAATTGTCAATTGTCGATTGTCAATTGTCAATTGCAAAGCGTGAGATATTCAGGATTTGTAAAGACCCGATCTACTTCTTTTGTATGTTAGTGGCTCCGACTATCTGTGTCGTTTTTTTCCTTTCGTTGATGAAGGAGGGCTTGCCGACCGATATGCCTGTTGCGGTTGTAGATCTGGACGGTTCTTCCAACTCCCGTAACTTAGTCCGGCAATTGGATGCTTTCGAGCAGACGAAGGTGGTGCTGACGACTGTTTCGTTCGAGGAGGCTCGCCAAGCGATGCAGGAAGGGAAAGTGTATGGCATCTTTTATATCCCGAAGGATTTCGGTGTAGATGCGACGGCAGGCCGGCAGCCCAAGCTGTCGTTTTATACGAATGGGACTTATCTTATTGCCGCATCCCTGCTGTTCCGGGATATGAAAACCATGTCCGTCTTAGCTGGTGCTTCGGTCGGGCTTCAGACGGGACTGGCGCATGGCTATACCGAAGACCAGATTATGGCGCAGCTCCAGCCGATCGTGATCGACACGCACGCGATCGGGAATCCTTGGCTTAACTATTCGGTCTATCTGAATAACACGCTTTTGCCTGGTGTTTTGCAGTTGATGATTTTCTTGGTGACGGTGTTGAGCATCGGTTCCGAGATCAAATACTCGACGGCTCGCGAATGGTTGTCGATGGGTGGAAACTCTCTTACGGTGAGCCTTATAGGAAAGATATTGCCTCATACGGTGATTTTTACGATCGTGGCATTCTTGTATGCGGCTGCCTTGTATGGGTTCAATTCGTTCCCGTTGAATAGTGGCTGGCTACCCATGTTGTCGGCTCTGTTTCTGTTGGTGATTGCTTCACAGGCGGTCGGGATCTTCATGATCGGGGTGCTGCCGACTTTCCGTTTAGGGTTGAGCTTCGCTTGCTTGTTCGGGATGATCGCTTTTTCTATCGTCGGATTCTCTTTCCCGGTGTTCGGGATGGACCCTACTTTACAGGCGCTTTCCGACCTGTTCCCTCTCCGGCATTATTTTCTGATCTATGTCGACCAGGCATTGAATGGAAGATCTTTCTTCTATAGCTGGACCGAATATGCCTGGCTAACGGGCTTTCTCGTTTTGCCTTTTTTGATCGGAAAGAACCTGAAGAAAGCGTTGCTGTACTTTAAATATATTCCGTAAAAACAGAAAGTAATGAAAAGAGAACATCGTTTACGATATATAATAAAGGAAGGGATCTTGGATACCTTTTACATCTGGAAGGACGAGTTGAAAAATGTCTTCAAAGACGAAGGTGTGCTGATTTTCTTTTTTCTGGTACCTTTTGCTTATCCGTTGCTCTATTCCTTCATTTATAATAATGAAGTGGTGCATGAGGCGAAGATGGTGGTTGTGGATCAGTCTGATTCTTATCTGAGTCGCGAGTTTACCCGTCGTGTGAATGCTACGCCTGATGTCGAGGTGGTCGCTGTCCGGGCGGATATGGAGGAGGCGAAGCGGATGTTGGACCGGAAGGAAGCCTACGGAATCCTCTATTTCCCGGCCGAGTTCAGTAAGGATTTGCATACGGGAAAGCAGACGACCGTTCCCCTGTATTGCGATATGAGTAGCCTTTTGTTTTATAAGGCGTTCCTGCTGGCGGCGACGGAAGTGTCGCTCGACTTGGGGAAAGAAATACGGATGCATAGTGTCCCGGGTACATCGGCGAAACAGGAGGAGATAACGGTTAACCCGATCCCCTATGAGTCTGTGACCCTTTTTAATACGCAAAATGGCTTTGCCAGTTTTTTGGTTCCGGCTATCCTGATTTTGGTCATTCAGCAAACATTGGTTTTAGGGATCGGGATGTTGGGGGGGACGGCACGCGAGAAGAATCGTTTTCATAGCCTTGTCCCGGTCAGCCGGCATTTTAGCGGAACCTTGCGTGTCGTGCTTGGCAAGTCTCTGACCTATATCCTGATTTATGTGGTTGTCTGCATCTGGGTATTGGCTGTTGTGCCGAAACTCTTCTCCCTGCCTCAGGTGGGCGATCCAGTTACGATCTTGCTGTTCATTTTGCCGTACCTGTTTGCCTCGATCTTCTTTGCTATGACGTTGTCCGGTTTTATGACGACCCGCGAGGCGCCTATGTTGGTGTTTGTCTTTACATCTGTGATCCTGATATTCATCTCCGGCGTTTCTTGGCCGAAAGAAGCGATTCCTCCGTTTTGGCAGGCTGTAGGATATCTGTTTCCCTCGACACCGGGTATCCAAGGATTTATCCGTATCAATACTTGCGGGGCGACATTGAATGAGGTGGTACATGAATATCATACGTTATGGATTCAGGCTGGTATTTACTTCGTACTGGCCCTCATAATTTACCGTTTCCAAATTATCCGTTCTCGTGCTTGACATGGGATAAGAAAGTTTTATGACTCCGTTTTGATGATTTTAACGTTATTATGTTAGAATCCACCGAATATAGTTTTACTTTTGTAGAAATTCTCAAAGCAAACTTAATTTTTTAGTACTATGCAGAACAGACGTGAGTTTTTAAAGCGAGCTTCGTTAATGCTCGCAGGGGGTATGGTGATGCCTCAGTTGTTATCTTCTTGTGCAGGAAAAGCGTCAGCTTCCGAGTCCTCCAAGTATATTGGGCTTCAGCTATATTCCTTAAGAGACCTTGTAAAAGAAGAAGGAATTCAGAAGGTATTGGAAACAGCTTCAAAGATGGGCTATAAGAATCTTGAAACAGCCAGCTACGACAATGGTAAGATCTATGGTTTGGCTCCGGCTGAGTTCAAGAAGATGGTGAATGACTTGGGCATGAAATGTACGAGCGCTCATTTAGGTCAAGCTTTCACAAAGGAAAAAGAAGCCGAAGTGATGAGTTGGTGGGATCAGGCTATCGATGCCCATAATGAATTAGGTGTCAAATATATGGTTCAACCTTGGATGCCGGTTACCGATCAGACGACTTTGGACGATTTGAAAATGTATTGCGACTATTTCAACACTGTCGGCTATAAAACAGCAGCTGCCAGCATTGCATTTGGTTACCATAACCATGCTTTTGAATTCCGTAAAATCGAAGACCAGTTGATCTACGACTTCTTGCTGGATAATGTAAGTCCGAACCATGTATTCTTTGAAATGGATGTATATTGGGTACAGGAAGGCGGTGGTGATCCAGTTGCTTACCTGAAAAATCGTCCGAGCCAGTTCAAGGCAGTCCATATCAAAGACGAAAAGGAAATCGGTGCCAGTGGTAAAATGAACTTCAAACCTATTTTTGATCAGATGTATGCCAACAACATCAAAGACTGGTATGTTGAAGTTGAACAGTATACCCAAAACGATCCGGTTGCCAGTGTCCAGCAGAGCTATGATTACCTGAACAAGGCGGATTATGTAAAGTAAGAAGTAGTTTGTATAGTTTTTAAATGTATCAAAAAAGAACCAGGTATGCGGATGAACGCGTACCTGGTTTTTTTGATACATTTCTAATTTATTTAAGAGACCTTGATTATATTCATCAGGTTGTTCCAATCCTCCGCCAAAGCTGTCATGCTGGGATAAAGCAGGTCGGCGCCGGCATCGAGTAAAACCCGGTCATCCAAAGGGCCGGTATTGACCGCTATCGTGAAGATCCCTGCAGCAACTCCTGCTCGTACACCCATCGGAGCATTCTCTACGACAAAAGCTTCGTGAGACTTGACACCTGCTTTTTCCAACCCCATTAGATAGGGTTCTGGATGAGGTTTACCTAACTTCACGTCAAAGGCCGTCACCATCTTCTCCCGTTTGAAATAGCCAGGGTAGGTATGTTCCAGTTTGTTGATCAAGCTATGTTGTCCGGAACCGGTTACGACAAGTGTTTGTAAGCCGGAGGCTCTTACTTCTTTCAGTACTTCGGCCGCTCCTTGCATTGCCTTTCCATCGTTGTATTGATTGAATAAGACTGCTTTTTCTTCATAGATGGATTTCTTTTCCTCATCGGTCGCATCCCTCTGGAAAGTCTTTTGGTATAACTCGTTGATCGTGCTTTCACCTGTCCGGCCTTCATACAAGTAGAATAGTTCCGGGGTGGAGATCAGCTGGTGGTGGGTAGCTGTTTCGTACCAGGCACGGGCATGAAAACGCATGGAATCGTACAAGATACCATCCATATCGAAAAGTACGGCCTTGGGAGCAAGGAAAGTTTGTTGCTGCTTTTGCAGATATCGGGCGATTGCTTCTTGAATCATTTTTTTATGCTTACTAATAGATATTTTTCAGGCACGATCCTTTTGAAAGGGTCGTGCCTGAAAATTGTTTGTGCTATATGATTGCTGATTACAACCGTGCGCGGATCGCTTCGCTTTCCTTTTCGTAACCTGGTTTGTTCAGCAGGGCGAACATGTTCTTTTTATAGGCTTCTACACCCGGTTGGTCGAACGGGTTTACACCTAACATATAACCGCTGATACCGCAAGCTCTTTCAAAGAAGTAGAATAACTGGCCGATATAGTAAGGACTTACTTCCGGCATTGTGATCTTCAAGTTAGGAACACCACCGTCTACATGGGCCAACTGAGTGCCCAGTTCTGCCATCTTGTTCACTTCGTCCACACGTTTGCCAGCGAGGAAGTTTAAGCCGTCCAGGTTTGCTTCGTCTGTCGGGACAACCACTTTGTGATTCGGTTCTTCAACAGAGATAACGGTTTCGAAGATCGTACGTTCACCATCCTGGATCCACTGGCCCATAGAGTGCAGGTCGGTTGTCAGATCGACGGAAGCAGGGAAAATACCCTTACCGTCCTTACCTTCGCTTTCACCGTACAACTGTTTCCACCATTCAGCGATGTAGTGAAGTTTCGGGTGGAAGTTAGCGAGGATTTCAACTTTCTTGCCACTCTTATATAATTCATTACGGGTAGCAGCATAGATTTCCGCCATGTTTTCTGCAAAAGGAACGCTTACGTCTGTTGCTTTTTCCATTGAAACGGCTCCAGCAACCAACTCGCGGATGCTGATACCGGCAACGGCGATAGGCAGCAAACCAACCGGAGTCAGTACAGAGAAACGGCCGCCGACATTGTCGGGGATAATGAATGTTTTGTAGCCTTCCTGGTCAGCCAGCGTGCGGAGAGCCCCTCTTTTGGCATCCGTGATGGCGACGATACGGTGTTTTGCTTCTTCTTTACCAACGGCGTCTTCCAATTGCTTTTTCAGCATACGGAAAGCCAGAGCCGGTTCGGTTGTCGTACCTGATTTGGAGATATTGATCAGACCAAACTGTTTGCCTTTCAAGATTTCGCAAAGTTCGTACAGGTAATCTTCGCCGATGTTGTGTCCGGCATATACCAGAACTGGGTTTTTACGGTCCGTATGTAACCAGTCGAAGCTGTTATTCAATGCTTCTACTACTGCTTTTGTTCCTAAATAGCTACCGCCGATACCGATAGCAACAACAACTTCACATTTGGAGCGAAGTACGTTAGCTGTATTTTCGATGTCTGTCAATTCAGCATCTGTAATAGAAGAGGGTAGGTGCAACCAACCTAAAAAGTCGTTACCTGCTCCATTACCATTCTGTAAAGTAGCATTACATTCGTTAGCCTTTGCAGCCTGAGCATACACCTGTTCTTTCGTTATGGTACCCAGTGCTTTGTCAATGTTAAGACTGATGTTCTTCATATTTACATTATTATTTAAATGTTTCAGTCAACTGCCGTATCGCGGTAGTCGGCGATTTCTTTTCGTATAGAATACTATATAAAGTATCCAGAATCGGCATGTTTACTTTATATTTTTCGTTTATCTCATGGATACATTTTGTTCCGTAATACCCTTCGGCGATCATCTCCATTTCGAGCTGGGCTATTTTGACGGAGTAGCCTTTTCCGATCATAGTTCCAAATGTACGGTTCCGACTGAAGCGGGAATATGCGGTTACCAGAAGATCACCGAGATATACTGAATCTGTTACATCTCGTTCCAGGCCATGTACGGCGTTAAGGAAGTTACGCATCTCTTCGATCGCGTTGCAGATGAAAACAGCCAGAAAATTATCTCCATATTTCATGCCGTGGCAAATACCTGCGACGATGGCATATACGTTTTTCAATACGGAAGCATATTCAATACCTGTAACATCCTTGCAACAGGAGTTGTTCAGATACTGGTTCTTGAATACGGAAGAGAAAGCTCGTGCATTCTCGATATTCGGGCAGGCCAGCGTGATGTAGGACAACCGTTCGAGAGCGATCTCTTCGGCATGGCACGGACCCCCGATAACAGCGATATTGTTGATCGGGACACTGTAGTATTCGGCAAAATAATCGGCAACGAGCATGTTTTCGTCCGGAACGATCCCTTTGATGGCCGAAATGATGAATTTGTCCTGCATGGAAGTCGTCACCTTCATCAAATGTTGTTTCAGAAAAGGAGATGGGGTGGCGAAAATCAAGGTGTCCGAATCTTTGATTACTTCGTTGATATCCGTGTAGAATTTGATTTTGTCAGTATCAAATTTAACGGCGGAAAGATAGCTGGGGTTATGTCCCAGCAGCAGAAATTCTTCCACCTGGTCTGGCCGACGCATATACCAGTTAATACTATCTTGTGTAGAAAGTACAATCTTGGCTAAGGCGGTAGCCCAGCTACCACCTCCCATTATTGCAATTTTTCCGGGCAACTTCATAGTATTACTTTTATTTGGCTGCGCCCGAAATCCATGCCTCTACTTCTTCGGCAGTGGGGTTTTGCAATTCCAGTTTGTATTTCTTATTCATTTCGCAGAGTTCCTGTCTCAGTTTGTTGGGATTGACATCGGCCAATGTGTCGATTGTGATATATCCGGCTTTATGCAAAGCGGGAACCCATGCTTCATCAATACCCAATGCTACGTATTTGTCTGCGGCATCTTTCTTTACTGTCTTTTCCGGACGCATCTGCGGGAAGAGTAACACTTCTTGGATAGTTGTCTGACCTGTCATCAACATTACTAGACGATCGATGCCGATACCGATACCGGATGTCGGAGGCATACCGAATTGCAAGGCGCGTAGGAAGTCTTGATCGATGAACATCGCTTCGTCGTCTCCTTTTTCACTTAAGCGTAATTGTTCTTTGAAACGTTCTTCTTGGTCGATCGGATCGTTCAACTCGCTATAGGCATTTGCCAATTCTTTACCATTGACCATCAACTCAAAACGTTCGGTCAATCCCGGTTTACTTCTGTGCATTTTGGTAAGCGGGCTCATTTCGACTGGATAGTCGATGATGAAGGTTGGCTGGATAAACGTGCCTTCGCAGAATTCACCGAAGATTTCGTCAATCAGTTTGCCTTTGCCCATTGTTTCGTCGATTTCGAGGTTCAATTCCTTACAAATCGCGCGTATCTCGTCTTCGCTTTTGCCATTTAGTTCATAACCTGTCTTTTCCTTAATGGCATCCAAGATCGGCAAGCGACGGTAGGGAGCCTTGAAGTTAATCGTCTTGCCATCGACCACGCTTTCGTGTGTGCCGTTGACGGCGATGCAGATACGCTCCAATAATTGTTCGGTGAAACTCATCATCCAGTTGTAGTCCTTATATTGGACGTAAAGCTCCATACAAGTGAATTCCGGATTATGCGTACGATCCATACCTTCGTTACGGAAGTTCTTGCCGATTTCGTAGACACCTTCGAAACCTCCGACGATCAATCGTTTCAGATATAATTCGGTTGCGATACGCAGATAGAGGCCGATATCCAGTGAGTTATGGTGCGTGATGAACGGACGTGCGCTTGCACCTCCGGGAATGGATTGCAGAATCGGAGTTTCCACTTCCGTATATCCAGCTTCGTCTAAGGCGGTACGCATGGTCTTGATAACTGCCGCACGTTTCATGAATATATTCTTTACACCATCATTGACTACCAGATCCACATATCGTTGGCGATAACGCAATTCCGGGTCGTTGAATCCATCATATGCTACACCGTCTTTGTATTTGACGACCGGTAGCGGCTTGAGTGATTTGGATAATACCGTTATCTCTTGTGCATGGACGGAAATTTCACCCATCTGTGTACGGAACACGAAACCTTTGATTCCGACAAAATCTCCGATATCGAGCAATTTCTTGAAAACGATGTTATACAGATCTTTATTTTCTTCCGGGCAAATGTCGTCACGAGAGATATAAACCTGTATTCTGCCTTCTGAATCCTGCAATTCCATGAAGGAAGCCTTTCCCATAATGCGACGGCTCATGATACGACCGGCAATACTTACGGGACGGGGCTCTGCATCGTCTTTAAAATTCTCTTTTATCTCTTTGGAAAATGCGTTCGTTACATACTCAGCTGCGGGATAGGGCTCTATCCCCATCTGGCGTAACTGCTCCATGCTGTTACGTCTTATGATTTCCTGTTCACTCAGTTCTAATAGATTCATTACGCTATTATTTTGTATAATACGGTGCAAAAATACAAAACTTTTCTTACTTATTGCCTAAAAACGTATGTGACTTTACGCTTTATGTTCTTAAAAGGTATTGTTTTGTAATGGAAAAGGCAGATTACGTATAGCTTCGGGCAGGAAGAAGCGGACATCTTTTCCAGTCTCGAATGCTTTGCGTATAAAGGTTGAAGATATTTCGATTAAAGGGGCATCTACCTTTTTTATGTGAGGATATTGTGCCGGAATTTCAACATCGAATCCTTTGCGCGGATAGATGAAGATCGGATAATTGGAAATGATGGCTTCGTATTCTACCCACCGGGTAATATGTTTCCAATTGTCCGCACCCATGATGAAATAGAATTCACGGTCCGGATAACTTGCTTCCAATGTCCGGAGTGTCCGGATGGTATAAGTGGGCTTCGGAAGGGAAAACTCGAAGTCGCTGGCGTGGAACTTAGGGTAACCTGCGATGGATTTTTTTACCAGTTCATAGCGAAGCTGGTCATCCATCAATTCTTCTTTCTCTTTTAGCGGGTTGTGGGGGGTGATCAGAAACCATAGCTCGTCCAGCTCCGTAAATTCACACAGCCAGTTGGCTAATGCCAGATGGCCGATGTGAACCGGATTGAATGAACCAGAATAAATACCGGTTTTACGTCTGCTGGCCGTATTTTCTTTCAGTCCCGTTTCCACTTGATGATATTTATGACTTGTGCACCAAATACCAGTCCGGTACCGGTCGCTATGATATACTCCTTATGATATAGGGCGGTTGTACAAGTGGCAAGAGCGACAAATGCTATACCAATGAATGTATATAGCCATTTCTTGGATAACTTCTTGCCGTTCATGCTTTTTCAAGAAATCTTTTTATCACTTTTAGTGCTTCTTTTTGTGCGACTTCCAGCTTGTCGTTCACCACTATTACGTCAAATTTGTCGGCAAAACCCAGTTCAAATTCGGCTTTGGCAATGCGGCTTTCGATTACTTCCGGAGCATCCGTACCACGTTCTTTTAGGCGACTCCGCAGATCTTCGATCGAAGGGGGCTGAATAAAGACCGAAAGAGCACGGTCACCATAAAACTTTTTGATGTTGCAACCTCCTACGACATCGACATCGAATATGACGTTATCGCCACTCATCAACCTTCGTTCCACCTCACTTTTCAGTGTGCCGTAATATTTATCGGTATAGACCTCTTCGTATTCCAGGAAATCTCCTGCTAGTATACGGGTGCGGAATTCATCCGGTGTAAGGAAATAATATTCCACTCCGTCTTTTTCCGTACCACGTGGGGCCCGGCTAGTAGCCGAGATGGAAAAATGCAGGTTCAGATTCTGTTTCAGCAGGAAATTGATGATAGTGGATTTGCCCGAACCGGACGGTGCGGAGAATATGATCAGTTTGCCAGCCATATATCGTTTTTATAATACGTTTAATACTTGTTCTTTGATCTGTTCCAACTCGTCTTTCATCTGAACGACAAGTTTTTGCATCTCGGCATGGTTGCTTTTCGAACCGAGGGTATTGATTTCGCGTCCCATTTCCTGGGCGATGAAACCGAGTTTCTTACCTTGTCCGTGTCCGCTCTCCATCGTGCTGATGTAATATTTCAGATGATTGTCCAGGCGGTTCTTTTCCTCGTTTACGTCCAGTTTTTCGATATAATAGATCATCTCCTGTTCGAACCGGTTTTTATCGTAGTCCTGTCCGGCAATCTTTTCGAGATTGTCCATGATACGGGCTTTGATTTTTTCAATCCTTTCCTTTTCGTAGAGTTCTACATCTGAAAGCAGACGGGCGATATTGGCAATTTTCTGTTCGAACAACTTTTGTAACATGGCGCCTTCCTGAATACGGAAATCACAGAGGTGCCTTATGGCCTCTTTGATCGCTTTCTCAACCACATTCCATTCCTCTTCGTTCACTTCCTGGGCCTCTGTCTTGATCACGTCCGGCATGCGGAGTAGGGTTTGGAACCAGTCAGCGGGAAGTCCGATGTTCAGGCGGTCGGCAATATCTTTAATTTGATTGTAGTAGTTTTCTACCGCAGCCAAGTTGATCTGTGTGGGTGTGTCTTTACCAATATATTCGACGAATATATTAAATTCGACTTTTCCACGTTCAAGCGACTGGAGTAACAAACTGCGTATTTGCATTTCTTTTTCTTTATAGATGGAAGGAATGCGGGTAGACAAATCCAGTTGCTTGCTGTTCAGAGCCTTTATTTCTACGGTTACTTTTTTAGAAGGGAGTTCGGCTGTAACCTTACCGAATCCAGTCATTGATTGTATCATTGTTCTAAAAATTTGTGCAAATATAGCTAATCAATTGATAATTGACAATTAACAATTGACAATTAATTGGAAAAAGCCGAAACCTTCCGTGCCAGCCTTAATAAAATCGGTTTTGATCATGAGATTACAGTTATGTTTTATATTTTTGCATCCATTATCAACCGATTGGCTTTTGACATATATTTAATTGTCAATTGCTGGTTGTCAATTGCTGGTTAAAATGTCTTGTATATTAAATATCGAAACATCGACTTCTGTATGTTCTGTAGCGTTGTCTATGGATGGTGAAGTCCTTTTTGCGAAGGCCTCGTTCGACGGTCCTTCGCATGCAGCCCTATTAGGCGTATTTGTTGAAGAAGCTCTTTCCGCATTGAAAAAGAAGGAGGGAAAAAAACTGGATGCCGTAGCGGTCAGTAGCGGTCCCGGTTCCTATACCGGACTCCGTATCGGAGTGTCTGTCGCTAAAGGCCTTTGCTTTGGTTTCGGTATTCCTCTGATCGGCATTCATACGTTGGACATCATGGCTGCTACTGCCTGCAGTAAGGGCGATTCGCAAATCGTCTCTACTACTGACGACCTTCTTTATTGCGCTATGCTGGATGCCCGGCGTATGGAAGTTTATGCGGCTATCTACAATGCTTCTTTAAAGCCTGTCCGCGAGACGAAGGCTGATATTGTGGAAGCCGGCACGTATGCTTCTTACTTGGAAAAAGGGAAAGTTTGTTTCTTTGGCAACGGTGCCTCCAAATGCAAACCGGTCATCACTTCTCCGAACGCCATCTTTATCGAAGATATCTATCCTCTTGCCGTAAACATGATTCCGCTCTCGGAACAAGCCTTTGCCGCTGGCAAGTTTGAAGATACCGCCTATTTCGAACCGTTCTACCTGAAAGAGTTCCAGGCGACGGTTGCGAGGAATAAGGTGCTGGCAGCACGTTGATTTTCTATAAATTATAGAATAGATGACCACAGATTTTAATTGAATATTAAATAATAATTCTGTGGTCATCATGTTAGGAATCGTGATCTTTTTACCTCAAAATTCACTTTGTGTAAATAGAAAGACAATTTCACCAGACGGATTCATGAAACCGGCCGTGAGGGCACTTTTCCCATCATCAAAACAAACATAGGACCGATTATTAGAAAAAGGGCGGATGATATTTGACGCATATATAGCATCTCCTTTATTATCCATTAGAACTCCTTCTTCCGAAAGCCATAAATTGTTGGATGGCCAATGCTCTTCGTTATAATTGTCAATAAATAGTGGCATTTTTTTCTTCTCTCCTGCTAACTAAAGCTACACCTTCAGAAAAGGGCATAGGTTCACGTGCATACATCGCTGGTATCTGGAATGTCCCATTTGTGTCAATGAATCCCCATTTGTCATTGGTAGTTAATACAGCAGCATACCCATCATGGAAGTCTTGCACCATTTTGTATTGAGCTTTTACGACAGTATTGCCTGTATGGTCGATAAATCCCCATAATTTTTGGTCATAATCATAGTAAGCAGATAAGCCGTCATTAAAAGGACGCATTGGTTTTGAATTTTCCCATTTAACAGTGAAATACAAATGAGGAAAAATCAATTCGCCTTTGTTATTTACATAAACAACTCTCCTTATGTTAAGATGTTTATTTTTAGGGTCAGGCATTGTTTGGGTTGCGGTAGCTATCCCTTGTTGGAAATTAGATAAATTATTGATGTTGGTAAATTGTGAGACTATTTTACCTTGTTTATTAATGATATAAGAACCTTTTGGATCTCTAACAGGACAGTATCCATTTTCAAATTCAGGCATTTGTGAGTTTCCTACTATGGTCCCAAAATGAAGTTTGTAGTCTATTATCTGAGTCCCAGTAGTATCAAACACTCCCCACCCTTTTTGAGGATGACAAGCCAAACAAACACCGTCTTTGAAATATTCGGTGCATAATATGGTCTTGTTTTCTATATAGATAATTTTTGTTTTATTCGTTTTTTGAGGATTTATTGGAGATGAATTATCTGTATACGCACTACCTATGTAAAGTTTGTTTTTTGTGACTGTTTTATTATTATCTGTTTGTGACTTTTCTTCTGTCTCTATAGCCGTTTTTTTATCACTGTTTACGGCTTTATTTACATCATTTACCGTTTCCAATACTTTCAATGTCTTTTTTAAGAATGACTGAGCGTGGGTAGTTGTAGTAAACAAGAAACCACACATGGAAATGCAAATAATATTGCCAATTTTGTTCATTGTTTTTGAATTAAAATGTTGTGTGATAAATTAGGTATAACCAAAGAGCCATACCTTATTTATTAGATTTGTTTAGGAACTGATTTTCCTCAACTCGAAGATAATCTGTGGTCAGAACTTATCAGTTTGAGTTTGGATCGTTTCCTGTTTTTCACCATTCATATTGACAGTGACATTGACGGATGTCGGTTGTGCCTGGTAGGGCATACGGTTTTTAGGATCTGCTCCATAGCGATTTGGGCCTACCGTGCCATCGGCAAATAGCATATACAGGCCTAAGATGAAGTTAACGATTGGTATCAATGCTAATAGTAAGAACCAACCGGACTTGTCTACATCATGCAGACGTTTTACATCTTGTGCAATAGTGAACCAAATACCACCGGCCAATGCAGCGATGCCGATTAAAACTCCAATGCCGAAACCGCCTCCGGAATTGCTGGCAGCTCCGAATACGGCGGTTCCTACTCCAAGCCAAAAGGCAATACCGGTTACGACACCGCCAATGATAGCGGATAAAAGGTATTCGATTCTGCGAATACGTCCTTCAAAAGAAAAAGGTGCTTTAAACATAAAATAATAATTTAAAAAATGAGAAAATAAAAATTTATAGAACTTTTCCCTATGTTTTAGCATAAGGCTTTTGTTGTGCTATTTTGTAAAATAGTTGTTTGGTTGCTGAATTGCCCTATAATTCCGAAAACAACACCGATGCTGCCACCTATCATGAAACCAGGCCAAAATGCATCGAATATCCAATACGATAACCCTCCCACTATAAGCCCCGGAATCAAGGAAGCCCCAATTAAAAATAAAGCTATCTTAAAGGCGATTACAACCAATACGAAGGCGACAAAAAGGCCGATGATTTTCAAGATAATTTCCATGATATTTTTGTTTTATTGATTCAATTTGATAATCCGTGGTTTTTCCTTCTCATATCCCGGCATACATTGGCCTATATCGGCACCTATGTAGGTCGGGTCGCATATCAGGTAGCGTTTGTCACCAGTGCGGATATAGCTGCCCGGGATTTCCTTTTCTATCCGGACTCCTGTAGCCACATGGTCGCTGTAATGCAGCAGGACGATCTCTTGTTTCAGCAGGCGGCGGACTAGCCAGGAGAAGAAGATCGCTCGGTCTTCGCAATCGGAATAGGGGTAGTAGAAAGTCTCTTCGGGGAAGAGCGATCGTTCGCGGCCGAATTGCTGGCCGTCTGTCTGGTAACGGAAAGCCGATTGGGTGAAATGCAGTAAAAAATTCAGGGCATCCTCCCTGCTCAACGGGGCTATCCGGCTTCCCAATCCTTGGCAGGTATTTTCGGCGAAAGCGACATCGACCGGCATATCGGCATAGACCGCCAAGTCCGTGTGGGGCATATCGTTGAAAAAGGAGATCCTATTTTGGTTGACCGGACTGTTCAGGCTGCAATCCCGGTATGTCCTGTTTGTGTCGCGGTAGTCTTCGGCCAAGAGCATCGGCTCCGTGATGGCGAGGCTGAACGGGCGTTGTTTGTTTCGGGAGAGGGATGGCAATGTCCGCACCGGGGTGGCGGATGGCTTTTCCCCGGCGGTGAACAAGTAATATTTCTTTCCGTTTTCCGGCAGGTAGCTGTAAGCATATACTTTTTCTTGGATGGGAACTAATAGGGCTACTTCTTTGTCTATAATCCCCATTTTGATGTCGTAGCCATATGTATGTAAGGCGTAGTGCATGAAAATGGTCCGAGTGTTGTCGTCTTTCAGCTGGGGTAATTGTCTGGCTGTTTGCTTGAGCAGGCAGAAAAAAGCCCAGTCGTTCAGCCGCATTTCTAATTTTACGGTAATCAAGTCGGTAAACAATGAGCCGTTTTTTTGTTTGCCAAATTGTTCCCACAAATCGGCAATCTGTTTTTCGCGGACTTGTGCTAACTGGCAAGGTTCGATGTTGTGGGTAAATTGTAAGGTTGATCCGTAAAAAGCTATTTGTACGTTATATTTTCCGACCTCTTTTTTCTTCTCTTCGAAGATGATGGGAGGAAGAGGCGGTGTTTGCAATCCGTCCGGTTTCGGAGCAACAATCAATTCGCTTGTCTTCGAAGGCCGTTTCTGTGGAGAGGCGGGGGGGAGATTGTCCGGTTTTGGGCGTTCGAATGGCTCGATCCCCTTTTCTAATCTGTATTCCTGCCAAGTCTGGCGCAGGTATCGGGCGTATTCCCGTTCGTTTTGCTTTTGGTATTCGGCAAACTCCGCCCGCATCTCTTTCCGCATTTGTTCGAATATCTCCCGGTCGCTTTGGGCGTGTCCGGACAGGCAGAACAGCCCGATTAGGCATAATATATAAACATCTCTTCTCATGGCAGGATTGTTTTATGGTGAGGAAAAGGGAGGAGGTGTGCCTGTCTTATTCAGACACGACCTCCTCCGGTAAGATTGTGGATTATTGAGCTTTCTCGTAATCGTAGATGGCTTTGATTTCCTGATTGCTCAAAGCACGGTCGTAGAAACGGATGTTGTCTATTTTCATGCTGCCGAAAGTCAGATTTTTATAAGCCCCTTCACCATCTCCTCCGATCTGGATCTTGGTCGCTTTCCCATTGTTGCTTCCTTCATCGAAATTTCCATCGGTCGTATCGATCAGCTTCCCGTCAATGTATAATTTTTTTATGCAATCGCTGCTTGTGTAAGTATCCTCGTTCGGGGTACAAATCAGAGTGACCATGTGCCATTGGCTGTCTTGGAGCGGTTTGAAGGAATAGGAGAATAGATAACTGTTATAAAAGTCATAATATCCGGTCGTAAATTCGAATTTACCGTTTGAGTCGGCTAATAAGCCGGGTACGTTGTAAGTCTTGTTGCTTGGGCAAACAGCGTTGAATATGACACCTGCGCCGAAATCTTTCAGCCACAGGGAGACGCTATAAGATGTTTTTGCCTTGAACGGGTTGTGAGGGATGTTGACGAACTGTTCCTTGGTGCCGTTGATGAACAAAGCTTTCCCTTTTCCATTCGGCGTATTATCTACGAATGTCGGGTTGTTCATCAGAACACCATTCATTTGGTTGTCTGTCGCATCGTCGGCATTTTCGTTATCGAACGTGTAGTAGGCCATCAGTCCGGCAACAACATTTTCTCCACTTCCGGGTTGATCTGGATTGTCCGGATTATCGGGATCATCCGAGTCTTCACCATTGCCACCTCCGCTTGCCAATATCGTGACATCGGCTGCACCGGCGTTGGAAGTGATGATGATGGAGTAGCTGTAGTTCTTCCCCTTTTCGAGTTTGCTACGGTCTATTTTGACGGTTACGGAACTTCTTTTGCCGGGAGCCGTGTTACCGGCGGATGGGGTGATTTCAGAAATCCAGTCGCAATCTTTTTTGATGGTCCATTGCAGTTCGATTTTCCCGCTGTTGCTGATTTCGAAAGCAGCCATATTGTTGCTTGTCCCCAAATTGATTTCCGATTTGTTCACTTTCAGGTAGCCGTCACCGGGGCGGAGCAGGATGTCGCATTGGGCGGTTTGTCCCGGCACGACTGTTACGTTGCCTACATTCGTCTGGTAGCCGTCTTTGGCGATTTGTAGGGTGTATTGTCCTGCTTCGAGTGTTGTGTATTCAAAGCGGCCGTCACTTCCGGTCACCGTTTTCTTCCCTCCGGGGTTGATGGTGACGCTGGCTGTCCGGATCGGTTCGCCGGTGGCTTCATCGGATACATAGCCGTGCACGTTGCCGTATAATTCCGGCTCCTCTTCCGTACAAGAAGTGGCTGTCAAACCTAAAGCTAAAAACAAGGCAAACAGCCATGAACAAGAAAATTTAAAGATAGGATTCATATCGTTTTTTTGTTTTAAAATTGATAACACAAACGGACTCCGTTGCAATCGGGCGAAGCAACGGGGGTGAAGGACAGATGGCTTTTCTTGACAATGGTCCGTTTTTTCCCATTGGCCACCAAAGCATCGATCAAGTTATATAGGTATAGGGCAGCCGCGCTTCCGATGCAGACATCCCGGAATGTCCGGCAATTGTCGGCTTTGTCGGCATAGCTGCGTATGTGGTCGGCGTTTTGTGTCCGGTGCATCTTCTTCGAATAGTTTTTCCGCATATTCTCGAATGCGACCGCCCCTCCGGCCAAAGCCGCTTCGCCACCTAATATGCAGACTCCTTTCACTACGCTCCCTTTGTAGATTTGTCCGCATCCGGGGATGATGGAGCGCACCAATCCTCGTGCTCCGTATTTGCGTGAGAAGGTGACTTCATCGAAGATAGCCGTCTCGCCCGGGTGGACGGCTACGGCGTAGAGCGTGAAGCAACGGTATTCCCTTGCCCGTCCATTGTAAGAGACGTATTCCCAATATTCGTCTATTTTCTTGTAGATGACACGTTGCGTTGCCCCTTTGCTCTCATATTCAAACTCGATATAGGAGCTCTCTTTCCCGGAAGCCTGTTCCAAACTTCCGCCTGACCGGATCGTCCCGCCGATCTCCCTGTCCTGTTTGATCTTTTCGGCCAGGTCGAGGATGCAATCGTAGCGGGCTTTAGCCAACGTGCTGCCTCCGGCTTCAGCGATCCGGTAAACGAATGTCCGGTTTCCGGGGGCAGGGGTTTTGTCGGCAAGCCAATCGGGTTTGGATGGCTCCGAACGTTCCAATATATCCTGCCCGTGGGCCGGACCGGATATATTCAGAAGGGACAGAACGAAGAGCGTTGTTATTATATAATGTATGTTCATTCTATGTCTGGCCTTTTGTTTACGTGTTCCCGGATCTTGTCGGCATATTTTTGGTCAAGGTCAACATTGTCCAAGGCTTTTTTCATGGCTGCTTCCCGGCTGGCCTGTGCTTTTACCTCATCGATCAGGTAATGTATTTCGCAATCCAACTTGCCGTCTTGGCGGTTGCGCACCAATGTATAAGCCTCTTTGAGGTCTCCCCGTATCAGTCGTTCGACGGTACTGGAGTAGGCTGCGTAGAGGTTGTCCCTTTCCGTGCCCAAGGCTTGTGACAATTGGACATCGCTGTCGATCGCCCCTTTGACCAGCCGGGTCGCGGTTGCCGCATAGCGGTTGCTGGCGTTGGCTGCTGCCGCTTCCTTCCCGATGCTGACGACAGCGAAGTTGTTTGCCGTACCGGTCACTTCGACAAGGTCCGGGTTTTCGTTCAGGCGGTCGATCACGGAAGAGAGTACGCCGCGAAGTGTTCGCGAGGAACCCTGTATCTGCCAACCGGCAGTTTTGTATTCAGCGAGTTTTTCACTGATTTCATCTTGCACACTGTAGTGTGAGGCCTGTTTTTTACTGCCACATGAAAAGAACAGGGCGATAGCTGCGAGTAGGAGTAATTGGGTGGAATAGAACTTTTTCTGTTTCATGTTTGTTTGTTTTTTTTATGTTGTGCTTTCTATTGGTTGCAAATGTATTTGCTTTTTGTCTGATAGAATTTATCTTAAATTAAGAAGTGAGTGATATAAATACATAATTGTTTATTCAATATATACTATCATACTATCATATTTGTTTATAAGTATTAGTTAATCAAGTGTATATATGATGATGGTTGGTGGTTTATACTATCATGATCAACTATCATACTATCATAATCATAATGGCTTAAATGAGGTTTTAGAGTGCTCTAAAACATAGGACTTATAGGAAATAAATGTGCTATAATGTTTTGTTTTACAATATATTATTTGTATATTTGTAGTGAAGAAAATACTCCGAGACCCGGGTTTAAACATCTGAAAGACCCGGGTGTGGAAACCGGTAATATCCGGGTCTGAAAAGTGTTAAAATAGGGGTTCTGACGTAGTTCTATGCATTGTTTAATGTTAAATATAATATCTTATGGCACATTTTTATGTAGTCCGGCAAAAACTGGACAAGACGGGAGCGGAAGATAAAGTACGCTATTATGGTGTTCCGGTTACGCGCGGGCGGGTTTCAACGAAAAAGCTGGCTGATTTGGTTGCCGATCGTTGCTCGTTGAGCCGAGGTGATGTGTTCGCTTCGGTTTGCGAGATCGGAGGGATGATTCTTGAATTGTTGAAAGACGGCCATTCTGTGGAGTTGGACGGGTTGGGTGATTTTTATCTTTCGGCAGGGAGCGAAGGCTTCGAAGATCCGAAAAAATGTACTCCCCATCGGGTGAAGGCGCGTCGTGTCTGTTTCAGGATGGCTCCCTGCGTGAGAAAGAGCATGAAATTTGTCAAATTCGAAAGAAATCCTTGGTAATGCAAATCACATATTACAGGCATAAAAAAGGCGTGTTGCGGATGCACTCGCGTGATATGGAATATATTGTCGGGTTGCTGAAAAACGGCAAGGATGCGGAAGGGATACTGTCGGTTCGTCGAAAATTGAATATGGCGTTTTTAGCACGAACTACGGATTTGTCCGGAAAACTACCGGTTCTGGCTTTTGGTTCGACGTTCAAGAAGAGTGGCGATGGAATACGGTTGAGGCGCTATAACGGATATGTTTTGTTGGAAGTGAATGGCTTGGGAAGCCAGAGTGAGGCGGAGGCCGTCCGTCGTGAAGCTGCCGCCCTGCCGCAGACCTTGCTGGCGTTCGTCGGGCTGAGCGGACGTTCGGTCAAGATCGTGGTTCCTTTTGTGCTGCCCGACGGCTCGTTGCCGAAAAAAGAGGAGCAGGCCCGTATGTTTCATGCTGCGGCTTATCAGCTGGCGGTGCGGCATTACCAGCCGCAGTTGGGCAGCATTATATCGTTGAAGGAACCGTTTCTGTCGCGGGGTTGCCGGATGAGTGTGGATCCGGACACCTATTACAATCCGGATGCGGTGGCGATCCGGATCGAGCAACCTTTGCAGATGCCGGACGGGGGTGACTTGAAAATCGTACCATCTCCGGTTCGGGATCCGTTGGAGATGATGGCTCCGGGAGCGGATCGGAACGGGCAGATCGCCACGCTGTTCAGTGTCATTCTGATGGAGATGACGCGTCGGTTTTCAGAAAGCCCGGAAGATGATATCCAATTGCTGTTCATTGACTTGGCGCAGGCTTGCTGCCGGCTTGGAATACCGGAGGAAGAGGCGGTGGGCTGGACATTGCGCTATGAGGCTTTGAAAAAATATAAGATAGATATCCGTATGGCTTTCCGTACGGCATATACGTTGGAGAATATTTCAAACCGGGCAGAGCCGTTCTCTTCCATCCCGCCATCCATGTCGTTGGTGTTGCGGCTGGACGAGTTTATGAACCGGCGTTATTTCTTCCGGACGAATGAAATGAGCGGAGGAGTTGAATATTTGGACCGTTCGATGATACAGTTCGTTTACAAGCCTTATACGACGAAAGTTCGGAATTCCATTTGCCTGGAAGCCCAGCAGGAAGGGTTGAATGTATGGGACAAGGATATCGACCGGTATGTCAATTCCGATCGTGTTCCGGTATATCATCCTATCGACCATTTTCTTGGGAATCTTCCGGCTTGGGACGGGAAAGAACGCATCAGGGCATTAGCCGGGCGTGTCCCTTGTGACAATCCGGTATGGGGCGATTTGTTTTACCGTTGGTTCCTAAGCATGGTGGCACATTGGATGGAACTGGATTCGGAGCACGGGAATAGTACGACACCTCTGTTGGTCGGTGGCCAAGGGTGTGGGAAGTCCACGTTTTGCTTGAATTTGTTGCCACCGGTGTTGCGTCCTTATTATACGGACAGTATCGATTTCGGCAATCGCCGTGGGGCGGAGTTGGCTTTGCATCGGTATGCGTTGGTTAATATTGATGAATTTGATTCAGTGAAAAGTTCTCATCAAGGTTTTTTGAAACATATCCTGCAAAAGGCGGTTGTGAACACCCGTTTGCCTTATCAGAGCGCGAGCCGTAACTTGCGTCGCTATGCCACGTTTATCGCGACCAGCAACAATTATGATTTGCTGACGGATCCGACCGGTAGCCGCCGTTTCATTTGTGTGGAGGTGAAGGACCGGATCGATTATGCCCAGCCGATCGATTATGATCAGTTGTATGCGGAAGCGAAAGAATTGTTGAGGCGTGGTGAACGTTTTTGGTTTACTCCGGAGGAAGAGGCACTGATCACTGAAAACAACAGGGATTTCCAGCAGCAGCCAGCTGAAGAGCAACTGTTCTTGCGTTATTTCAAGATCGCGGAGGATATTGAAGAGGTAAAGCCGCTTCTGGCGTCCGAAATACTGGATATGATCGCGGAGAAACAACCTGGTTTTAACATTACAAAAACGATGATCCTTAATTTCGGCAAGCTTTTGAAGCGGAATAGCGTGCCGAATAAGCGGACGATGAGGGGGACTTGTTATTATGTGGAAGAGGTAGATGGTTGATATATAACCGATTGACTAATTTTATGTATGATGGTATGATAGTAGCCATGACAGTTGTTTTGCGAACTGTCATGGCTGTTTTGTGTTGATATATAGTTAGTTGCTGAGTGGTATGATGATATGATGGTTATTTCTTTTCGAAAATCAATTCTCCGGCAGTGGTTTCGTCCGGGAGGTAAACGAATGTAAGTACCAGCCTTTTTTTGTCGATTTGTACAATCCTATATTCGTTGTCGTGTGTATCGTCTGTCAGTGATAGGCGCATGATGATGGATTTGTTTAATAATGTGTAGGTTGTCCTATCTTTTACTCCATTGAATGTTTCAAAAAGGTCGCAATTGTCGCAGTTGTCATTTTTTTCGAATGTCAATGTGTAATTTTTGACCGGCTGGGAGACTCCCGCTTTCTTTTGGGAGATTAGTTTCCAAGTCCCAACAAGGGAGGATTTTTCGAATGTTTGTTGTTTAGGTGTTTCGCTATTTGGGGCTTTTGGGGAGGGGGATGGTGCGGCCATTTCGTTCAAGAAATATCCGGCTGTGCCGTATAGGATGACTCCTGAGATGAGGCAGGCATAAAATAATTTCATTTTGTTTGAAGCCGCCAATCGGTTGCAAGCCAAATAAAACAGATAGACCCCTCCGGCAAGCAACAGGGCTCCTATGTAAGGGATGAGGAATAGGGCAATTTCCAGCAACAACCAAAGTGCGTAATAAATGAGGGCTGTCGTGAACAGTGGCATGATGAAAATATTGATGATGATGGTGTATAGGCAACCGCTCATAGCGTCTTCTTCCACGCCTCGCGAAGAAATATTGAAAACGGAATAGGATGTCATGTTGAACAGAATGAAAGATAGGGGAAAGCCGAAAATAAACAATACCCAAAACAATTCATCGGACTCGAATACGTTTCCATTGATCGGGTTTGCAATGAATGACAATGCTCCTTGGATGATCGAATATATGCACCAAAGGGTCATTATGCCTGCTAATACGGTGCAAGACAGAAGGAGTGTCCTGCTTTCTTTTTTGATAGTATTTTTCATATTATTAGTTGTTTTTGTAATTTTGGAATACAAATTAAGGGGGTGGTATTGGATGAAAAAATAATATAGATTAAGAAATAGTGGCTTGGATAGCTTGAAAATGAAAGCATTTTTTGTAAACCTTGTTTATTTGCACTACTTTTGCTCCTCGATAAACCGTAAAAAGCGGAATATGAAAATACTGCATTATAGGGTATTCTTGTTTTTGATTATAAATTGGGGATGCATTGTGGCGGATCCGGATATACCGGAAGGGTATAATTCTTATGAAAAAGGAGGAGAGCCGGAAGCACATATTAATGTGTGGGAGCTTTCTCAATATAGTGCGGTTCTGAAAATTAATATTGCCAGTGTCGGGAACCGGAAGCTGACACAACTTCGTGCCTGCTATAGTGAAACCAATCCGTTGCCGGATACAACCGATTGGGTAAGAGATATTTATTTGCAATATAAGCCGGATCATGAAGAATTATTGCTTTCTCTTCCTGATCTTGAACCTGCAACTAATTACTATTGCCGTCTCTATCTGGCTAATTCAGATAGTGGTAGTTATACGAATAGCGTGGTCTTTTCGACCAAAGCTCCAAGTGATGATTCTTCGTGGGAGAAAGTGGCAAGTATTCCTTGGATAGAGGAACAGTACGCGTGCGGCTTTAACTTTGTCGATCGTTATTTCGCCCTTTCGTCACTTTATCCTGTGGAAGGAGGGAACAAACTAATCGAGTATTTGCCGGAAACGGATGAATGGGTGAAACGGTCTGTTCTGCCTTTCGGCTGCCGGGTCGGACCGGTTGCGGTTGTTGCGGGAGGAAAAGGATATGCCGGGTTGGGAGATATAGAGGTGATAACCGAAGATGGTTCCCATCGGTATTATTCCCAGCAGGACTGGTGGTGCTATGACCCTGAAACGAATGAATGGGAACGCAAGGCTGATATTCCAGCCCGTACAACGGGAATGATGGCTGCATTCGGGATAGAAGAGAAGGTTTATGTAGTGACTTCGACGGATTACTGGAATTCGACTCCGATGCAAGTATGGGAGTATGATACGCGATCGGATGCTTGGAGCCGGAAAAGGAATTTCCCCGGTGATAAGTTGCAACGTGCTTCCTCTTTTGTGATCGGTGGTAGGCCTTTTGTCTTTACTGGAATAACGAACCGGATGGAAGAAGGTGGAAATGTGGATGATAACAAGGTGGAATATACTTCTTGCATGTGGGAATATGAAGCAAATACGGATACTTGGCACAGGCGTGTGGATTTTAAGGGAGGTGGACGCGAGCGGATGGTTGCTGTAGCCCTGGATGGGAAAGGTTATGCCGGGTTTGGCGTTCAACCAGTGACGGAAACATATCTGATACGTGCTGTTGACTGGTGGTGCTATGATCCTGATACGGATCGATGGGGCCGGAGGAGTGTCCTGACTGATTGGTTTAATATTCGGCCTTCAATTTCATTTGCATTGAGAGGACATGTGTATATCGGGAGCATTTATGATGGAGTTTGGAAGTATGTGGAATAATATTCTTTTTTTTGCTTGTATATGGTTTTGTGCCTGTTCCACGATGGATCCCGAAATTCCGGATTATGAGTCGTTGGAAAATGATCCTTTGCCGATTGCCACGATCAAATCGGCAAGTCGGGTTTTTTTGCGGGAGGCAACGCTGAGCATTGTTTTGTCACCTACGAGCAGCCGGATCCCCCGTCGCCTTTATTTATGTTACGGGAAAGATTCGGACCGGCCGGACACCTTGCAACTTAAAGTCGATTTGTTACCCTTGTATAAAGATGGGACTATCGATGTCAAAATAACCAATTTGCTTCCAGCTACCTTGTATTATTGTCGAGTATATGCCGAAACTCGGAATGAAAAAGGCTATTCGGATGTATTTAAATTCCGGACTTCTACATCGGACACGGATATCGCTTGGAAGAAAATTGCTGATTTTCCGGATCGAAAGGCTTTCTATAATCGTGCTTTCACCATTGGAAAGGATATTTATTTTCAGGAATGCGAAATGGATGGGCTGATGAATGTCGGTGGTACGGCTATATTGAAATTTACGCCAGCCTCGTGTATATGGGAAAAGTTGACCGATTTTCCAGGTGGTAAACGATGTGATCCGGTAATATATGTGATGAATGATAAAATATATATGGGGCTGGGACATACAACGAATGGTGATAGTCTTGTCAACCTACAGAATGATTTCTGGGAATATGACTTATCGGATCGTTCTTGGAGACCGATGTCGGATTCGCCGGGCTGTTATTCGGCTTTGATGGCTTCTTTTGTGTATAAGGATAAAGGGTATCTGATTTCAACGGGCGCAATGTGGGAGGAGTATCCGATGATGATCCGGATGTTTGATCCGGTTTCAGGGAAATGGACCAAAAAAGCTGATTTTCCCGGAGAAAAAGTGAGTAATACGTTGACCCTTGTGGCTGAAGACCGTATATTCGTCATAGGCGGGAGTTTTGTCTATGGCAAGAATCCTGTTCATTCCAACTGCTTGTGGGAATATGTGCCGGATACTGATACCTGGTTCAGGCGTGCGGATTTTCCGGGGACGGCTCGGTCGGATATGCATGGGTTTGTTATTAGCGGGCGTTTGTATGCTGGTTTCGGATATGAGAATATGCGTGGTGATTGGTTGGACTATACACGTGATCTGTGGGAATATCTCCCGGACCGGGATGTTTGGGAGCCTCGTGCAGGTATTACAATGTGGAAACCTGATTATTTCACGTTTTCGGCTGGTACGGACCAAGGGGGATATATCGGTTGTGCTAAGGACGGTTTATGGATGTATTCACCGGAAAAAGACAAGTAAGAATGATGAGAAGAGTGACGTTTATATGGATATTATTCTTTTTGATAGGATTGCAATTGTATGCCCAGCGTATTTCAAACGTCCGTTTCGAACCTTTTGGACGGGCAATACGGATACATTATACGCTGAGCCGTCTGCCATTTGATTCGTTTGCTGCACTGAATTTGTTTGTCAGTACCAATGGAGGTGAAAGTTTTATCGGTCCTTTGGTGCAGGTACAGGGTGAGATAGGGAAAGTGGCCGGCAACGGGGAGAAGTCGGTTGTCTGGCAAGTGATGGATGAAATAGGGAGGTTGGAAGGACAAATAGTTTTCGAATTGCGCGGAGAGGTGGTAAAGGAGAAGCAGAAAGCGGAAAATATATTGATGTATAATGTTTCCGGTTCTTCTTGTTTCGGGCTGATGTATGGACGGGTGGCACGATGGGGAGGTTATGTGAGGGGAAAAACGAATTTTTCATTTGATAATGCACCTTATACCTGCGATAATTCGGGTATTTTCAGTTATGAAGGGGAAAATGATTTTTATATAGTGGATAAAGCTTCCAAACGGAGCCGCCTCGGGATTACGGGGGGAGTCTTGTTCCGGCCTGCCGGTTGCCTGTATCTGTATGCCGGAGCCGGATACGGATATCGCCGTTTGATGTGGCATGCTGAAACTTTCGATTATCTGAGCGAACAGCGGACCGGAGATTTATGGGCTATTAATACGTCTAATAGTGCGGATGGTGTAGAGGCAGAGCTAGGGGGAATTTTCAGATATAAAAAACTGGCTGTATCTTTAGGGGTAAATACGGTCGGTTTTTCGTTTTTTGAGGTGAATGGTGCAATCGGATTGTTTTTTTGATGAAGGTGGTGATGACGATACAAAGTGCTGTGACGGAATTGGTCCGGAAGGAATGCGAAGCATATCGATTAGTTGATTTGGGCTTGTTGTCTTCTGTAGAGGAAGGGGTAAGCATGTTGTTGCCAGTGTTTGAGACGGCCGATCTTTCTGTTTTAGATGACTTTGCCCGTTTCCGTGTGTGGCGCAAAGAGGTGTTGTTGCTGTTTTATCGACAACTGGATTATGCCGGTTTTATTCGGGAAGCCGGAGATTCAGCCTCTTTCCGATGTTTTCTGCTCAGTTTGAAGAAGAGAATAATTGCGACGTTACGTGAACGATGTAAAGAGCCGACGATAGATAGGGAATTGGCTGTTCCGGGGAAAACACTTGCGTTTAAGTTATCTGCAATGTTGGACGAGGAGTTGTTTCAGAAGGAGAGGCGGGTTTTGCTAACGGTCGACACACCGGTACTATTAGAAGAGATCTGTTGGGATTATTGCCGAAGGTTTTTCCCTGTTGGCATGGAAAATCTGATGATACGTTTGGAAAGGGATGATTCTGAGTTTTGGAATGATTTATACCTGACTATAAAAAAGATAGCTCATACTGTCACATCCGGACAATCAGTTTCAATACAATATAGGAAGGATGTTTTGCAGGAGGTGTGGGCGGATACTTCTTTGTTGTTGCACGGTAAGGTTGTGGAGAAAAATACTCCGGCCTTTGAAACGCCTTTGCATTTTCGCAATTATATAGCCCGGATGTGCTTGAATAAATGTAGAGAAGCCATTCGAAAACATAATTTTCCGGATATCATGCTAACTGTTACCGGAGAAATGCATTCAGAGGCTTTTTTGTATGAAGAAGAGGCAAAAGATGATATTGGTTTGCAGAAAGGGAATTTGCATGATATTGATTGTGAAGATGAAGAAGAGGTAAGACGTGGCCTGACTGTTGTCCTTTGGGATAAATTGGAACCTTGGTACTCGGAATTGACTCGGGGGATCGAAGAAAAGACCGAACTGATATTTTTACATTATGTGGAAGGCTTGTCTTATGAAGAAATTGCCGCAATGAAGGATACGAGAGTTTCTGTTGAGGGGCGGAGCCGTTTGGTCGGTAAGCTGAGACAGGATGTTGTCCGTACCCGACGTCTGTTAAAGCTGCGTTTTGTAGAACTATTGAAAAGAAAGTAAGAAAATGGATAGATGTAGTGAACATAAAGATCGGCAGTTACGGGATTATTTCTTGAACAGATTAACTCCGGAAGAGGTGGAAGTTTTTCAATTCCATTTGTTTCACTGCGAGACTTGCCGGATGAATCTGGAGCGTATGCGTCTTTTGGTACATGAAGGGGAAGAAGAGGTTGTTTCCGCATCTGATGCGGAAAAGTCAAACGCTAAAAAACGTCGTTTGACTTTTTCAGTCTTTACTCGTGCGGCTGCAGTGGCCGGGTTGCTGATTGGTTTGGCAGGAGGATGTTATTATTTTTTGTATGCACCGCCATCGGATGGAGAGTTGCAGTTGGAGATGAATGAGTCTCCTATTCTTCATTCGGGGGATTCCATTAAGATGGAGGTTGATAGTACGGCTGTGGAGTTGAATGAAAAAAAGAATAAAGATGTGGAATAAATGGATATGCCTATTGGGTGTTTTATGTTTGTTCGCCTGCAGAACACGCTGGCAGGATACGTCTGTTCAGGCCGCAAAAGAAGAACAATTGCAACATGCCGTTCGCCAGTTGCAGGCAGAAGGATATCATACTCTTGCCGGTAAACTGCCTTTGGAAGAACAACTTGCTGAATCTTGGCGTTACCAGCGGGAGAAAGACGGGAGCGGAGAGGTACGTTATTTCGTCGTTTCGGCCAAGTCCAAAGGCGATAGTTTTGATGCTGCCCGTGTGCAGGCGGAAAGTTTGGCAAAAGTACAATTGGCCGGATTGATGGAAACGCGTATCGGACAGCTTGTGACGAACCGCTTGGAAACTTCGGATGGAAATACGGTTATGCAGACGGTTGCAAGCAGTAAAAATTTGGTTACGACTCGGCTTTCCAATGTTTATCCTTTGTTGGAGGTGTATAGAGAGTGCCGGGATGGAGAGATCGAAGTCCAGCTCGTAATGGGATGTGACCGAAGGTGGGCAAGTGAGATTGCTTGGGCTGTTATTTCGGCGGAAGCAGTGCAGAGTCCGTCCCGTGGTGGTTCATTTTCTTTTTCTTTAACTGGTTTGGATCAAGCGTACCGAAATGGTGAGTCGTTGCGTTTTTCTTTGATTGCCGAACAGGATTGCTATTACCATCTGTTTGTCTTTGATGCGGATGGAGTTGAGCAGTTATATCCTGGAGCATATGAGGAAATATCCCTTTATAAAAAAGGAGTGGAGTATTTTTTTCCCCGGAATCAATGGGTGGCCTATAGTGTGGAGAAGGGAAACTATCCGGTCCGCTACGAACAGAATATATTATTGGTGGTGGCTACCCGGAAAGATATACCTTTTACCGGAGAAGTGACTGTTGGTAATGTATTGGGATGGTTACGCCGTATACCGGAAGAATTACGGAGTGAACAATATTTTTCTTTCCTTTCTGAATAGGTGAACCGATGAAAAAAAGCCGTTTTATATATAGTTGGTTGCTGTTCGTCTGTTTTTTAAATGTAAAGTATGCGGAACCGGCAGAGGCTCAAGTGAGTGCGGAAGATGAATTTGAAGATTATCTTTCTTCCATAGAGGCTGACTTTTATAACTTCGAAGACAGTATTAACAGGAATTTTGCAGATTATTTGGAACAAGCCTGGCAAGAGTTTACAGTTTATGAAGGAACGGAGCCGCCAGTCTATGCAGGTGGCCTATTTTTTACAGGAACGATAGAGACTACTTTGGTACACTCCCATGATTCTTTTTTCGGTAGTTTTTTGCATTTCCCTTATATGGTAGAGGAAGGGCTGTCTTTGTCTGGTCTGTCGGAAAAAAATATAGCGGATGGATGGCGCAAGTTAGGGACAGTGGATTTTACTTCTTTCTTCAGGGCTTATACAGGGTACTCCCGGCAGTTCAGTCTGAATGATTGGGGAAATTATCAGCTGCTTAAATATGCAAGTATGCAGTTATATCCTTCTTTTTCACCTCGCGAGCGGACTTTGTTTTTATTTTATGCCTTAAGTAATGCTGGCTATAAGGCGAAGATTGGCAGGGTGGAGAAAGATGTGTTGGTATTATTGCTTCCGTTTGCGGAGGAAGTTTATAAGCTCCCGTTTATCAAGGCTGGAGAAGAGAAGTATTATGTCATGGATATTTCTTCGAAGCAACTGAAAAAACTTTATTCGATCATGGCTGATTTTCCGAAAGCGGAGAAGGTCTTATCATTACATATTTCAGAAGCATTGGATTTTCCAGAAAATGAGATTGGCCGTAAGTTTACGGGGAAGTATCCTTTTTCTTTATCTTTGAACCGGAACCTACTTGACTTTTATGCAACTTTCCCGCTATGTGATTTGTCGGTTTATTTCAGAGCTGAACCGTCCAAGACCTTTACAAACTCTATGGATAAGATTGTAAAGATACATTTGAAGGGAAAGTCCCGACCGGAACAGATTGCCTGGTTATTGGATCTTGTACAACAGGTATTTATCCATAAACCGGATGTGGAGGTGCATAAAACGGAGGTTTATTATTTCCCGGAAGAAACGGCTTTTTATCCGTATGCGGATTGTGAAGATTTATCTGTATTTTTGTCATGGCTGATATGCCGGTATGTGACAAGTGAAGTGCTGGTCTTGTATTATCCCACACATGTGGCTATTGCTGTAGAATGTTTTGAAGGGAGAGAGGTTTTTAAGTTCCGGAATAAAGAGTATCTGATTTGTGATCCCTCTTATCGGGGAGCTGTACCTGGTAAAATAATTCCTGCTTGTGCTTCCTTAAAGCCTGTCATTGTTTCATATTCCAAACAGAAAAGAGTAAAATGAAGAAGATTACTTTATTGTTTATTGTATTGTTTTACTTTAGGTTTCTGCCGCAGGGCATAGGGCAGAAGAGAATATCCGGGCGTTCTGTATCTGTGCAGTTCAGTATGGTTGAATCGCCTCTGACACCGGAGGGGGAAGGTAGTTCGTTAAAAGAACATTACGTGTCATCTTTGCAGATTGCCGATCTGGACTCTCTACCGGACGATGTTCCGATACGTCCTAATTCTGTTGCTGTTATAATAGGAGTTGAACAATATGATTTTATTCCGGTGGCACCTTATGCAGCCAGGGATGCTGAATTGGTTTCCCGCTATTTCAAAGCATTATTAGGCTTGGAGAGAGTGATTGTGCATAAAAATAAAGATGTGTCCGGTTTCTTTTTTGAGAATTTATTTAATGCGGAAGAGGGAGAATTAGCCCGGATAATCGAAAAAGGAAAGACGGATTTGTATGTTTATTATTCCGGTCATGGGATACCGGCCGCTGATGGAGGAGATGTTTATATGCTTCCGGTAGACAGTAAGATGCGGTTGATAGAGAAGCAGGGATATAGTCTGAATACATTATTCGAGCAGTTGGATAAATTGCAGGCAAAGAGTACGACAGTATTTATAGATGCCTGTTTCAGTGGGTTAGGTAAGTTTTCCCAATCGGGAACACCTTTAAATTTGATGCAGACTAAAGGGGTAAAAGTGAAACCTTTGCTTTATCAGCCGTGGCTTCTGAATTCTTCTTTCAGAGTATTCACGTCTTCATCTGTGGGGCAGGCGGCATTAGTATTGGATGAGGCACGTACTGGATTATTTACTTATTTTCTGGCAATGGGGTTACGGGGAAAAGCTGATCTGAATGGGGATGGGCATGTGACAGCTGGTGAATTATATCGGTATATTTATTCGAACGTCTCTGAAAATTCAAAGAAAATCTATCAGGAGCAGATTCCTTGTTTCTATGGAGACGATTCTTTTATCCTTTATTAGTGTTTCTTATTTTACATCAATAGAAATTAGTAAAGACTTTTTTAGCTTCGCGTGCAATAATTGCGAGGTTTTTATGTCACAAAAAGTCTGTTTGTCTCAAATAAAAGAGATAAGATTTTTATTGAACTAAAATAAGAAACAAATGGAAGATAATAGGAAGGTGTTATATGATATCGTTTATGAGAAAATGTTTACCGTGATGAACAATTATCATCCAGTTTCCGAAAGTCTTCGTGAGCTGATTTACGATAATAGCGCTCCCGTTCGATTTACAAAAGGAGAATTATTACTGACAGAAAATAGGGAGTGTAATGTACTGTTTTTCATTGCGGGTGGATTCTGTTCCTGTTTCTATAATAAAGATGGGAAAGAATGTATCATACGATTTGCCGGTGACGGGAATTTTTGTACGTCATGGCATAGCTTTTTGGGGAAACAACGTTCTTTGATTAATATTAAGGCTACGGAAGATACGACGGCTGTTTGTTTTAAGCGAGAACAGTTTGATAAACTGTGGGAAGAAAGTACTGAATTTGTCGCTGTTATTTGTAGAGTGCTTGAAATGTATGCCATTGAAAGTGAAGAAAAAACATTCAGGATGCGTAGTAACCAGGCCGAGGGGAGAGTCAGACATTGCATGGATACGCGTGAAATCCATTATTTGATGAAGCATGTTCCTCGTTATAATATCGCTTCTTATTTGAATATGACGCAAGAGACTTTTTCTAAGATATTTACTCAGTTAAATAAAGAGCAAAAGTAGAAGAACGATTAAACCAAAAAAGAGATTGTCTTGTTTAATCTTCAAATCAATATTGAAGAATAGACATGAAACGAAAGAATACGAATGTACTGCTGATTTTTGGGGTAGTGATTGCGATTATCCTGTTAATGATCTGGTTGTTTTTGGGAACTACATTGGAACAGGAGGCAAATCCAGAGACAGATCCGATGACTGTCGAACAAAATATCTGATCTTTAGGAACGTCATGCCCATGCAATTCCGATTCCATGCCCATCCGATTTTGGATACATGGGCATGAAATCGGAAACGCGTGGATTGGATTTTTAATATTGTCTTTCCAGAAGCCAAGCATCCTGGAAGTTAGGAGCATATTTTGCTTTGATTGCATCGCGGCTGTCAGCAGCATCGGCTTTGTCATTAAAGCTGGCAACGATCACACGAAGCATACCTTGTTCGTTTTCACCCAAAACAGCATTATATCCGTCGTTCTGCATACGCTCTTTCAAAGCGTAAGCATTGGTTTTGTTCTTGAAACTGCCGATAACAACACTATAACGTTTCAGTCTGCTTGCGTCTTCACCTTGTGCAGCATTAATTCTTTCTGCACGTGTGCTAACATTGGAAGTTCTAGGTTTAGAAACCGGAGTTACTTCTTCTACCACTTCCTCTTCTTCGACAACTTCGACCGGAGCTGTTGACTCTTTTTCTTTTGCTTGTTCGTAAGCAGCCTTATACGCACTCTGTTTAGGTTTACAAGAACCTAATGCTAAAACCATACATATGGAGGCTCCAAATAACCAAATCTTATTCATACTGTTCAGTTCTTAAATTAATGGGACAAAGATATAAATTATATTTTGTACTTTCGTGCCCAAAACACAATATATTATAAACTGCATGAATAAATCTATCGGAACAATGGTTATGGCAACATCCTTATTATTTGGTGCTTGTAATAGTAAGGATATAGACATTGAAGTAAAGGTGAAAGCGAAAGAAAACATGGAAAATGTGATCGGGCGTTCGGATATTAAAGTGAAAGACGGACGGATGACGCCGGAAGTGCTTTGGGCAATGGGACGTATCGGAGGGATGAATGTCTCTCCGGATGGACAGAAAGTTGTGTATACTGTAGCTTATTACAGCGTACCGGAAAACAGAAGCAATCGCGAAGTCTTTGTTATGAACGCAGACGGGACGGACAATAAGCAGATTACGAAAACAGCTTACTCCGAAAATGAAGCTGTCTGGATCAAAGGTGGAAAGAAAATCGCTTTCCTTTGCAATGAAAGCGGCAGCAGCCAGCTTTGGGAAATGAATCCGGATGGAAGCGACCGTAAACAGCTCTCTCGATATGACGGAGATATCGAAGGTTTTGCCTTTTCTCCTGATGAAAAGAAAGTCCTGTTTATTTCACAGGTAAAGACAGTCAAGAGTACAGCAGATAAATATCCGGATTTGGATAAAGCTACCGGCATTATTGTTACGGACCTGATGTATAAACATTGGGATGAATGGGTAACAACAGCCCCGCACCCTTTTGTTGCTGATTTTGATGGCAAGGCTATCAGTAACCCTGTCGATATTATGGAAGGTGAACCGTTTGAAAGCCCGATGAAACCGTTCGGAGGAATCGAACAGCTGGCATGGAATACGACATCGGACAAGATCGCTTACACGAGTCGTAAAAAGACTGGAAAGGAATATGCGTTGTCTACCAATTCGGATATTTATGTATATGACCTGAATACGAAAGAGACGACCAATATCAGTGAAGGCATCATGGGGTATGACACGAATCCCCAATATTCTCCCGATGGCAAGTTTATCGCATGGCAGAGCATGGAGCGGGATGGCTATGAGTCAGACCAGAACCGTTTGATGGTCATGAACCTGGAAACAGGCGAAAAAATCTTCGCCAGCAAAGATTTTGACTCCAACGTAGACGGGTTTGTCTGGAGTGCAGATGCAAAGGCCCTTTATTTTACGGGGGTATGGCATGGCGAGTCTCAGGTATATAAGATTGATCTGAAAGATGGTAACAAAATCACGCCGCTTACTTCCGGAATGTACGATTATGCCGGTGTAGCCTTGTTAGGTGAAAATAAGTTGATTGTGCAGCGCCATTCTTTGAGCATGGGAGATGAAATCTATTCGATCGATTTGGCTGATAACAATAAAGTGGCCCAGTTGACAACGGAGAACAAGCAGATTTATGACCAGTTGGCAATTGGCAAGGTGGAAGGTCGTTGGATGAAAACGACAGATGGCAAACAAATGCTTACCTGGGTGATTTATCCCCCTCATTTCGATCCGAATAAGAAATATCCGACCTTGTTGTTCTGCGAAGGAGGTCCTCAAAGCCCGGTAAGCCAATTCTGGTCTTACCGTTGGAATATGCAGATTATGGCCGCTAATGACTATATTGTGGTTGCTCCGAACCGCCGCGGCCTTCCCGGCTTCGGTATGGAATGGAACGAACAGATCAGCGGCGACTATGGAGGCCAGTGCATGAAAGACTATTTTACAGCTATTGACGAGATGGCCAAAGAACCGTTTGTCGATAAGGATCGTCTGGGTTGCGTGGGGGCGAGCTTCGGAGGTTTCTCTGTTTATTGGCTGGCCGGTCACCACAACAAACGTTTCAAAGCCTTTATTGCACACGACGGTATTTTCAATATGGAAATGCAATATCTGGAAACAGAAGAAATGTGGTTTGCCAACTGGGATATGGGTGGCGCTTACTGGGAAAAGCAGAATGCGACGGCACAACGTACGTTTGCCAATTCCCCACACTTGTTTGTTGATAAGTGGGATACTCCTATTCTCTGCATCCACGGTGAAAAGGATTATCGGATTTTGGCTAACCAGGGTATGGCAGCGTTTAATGCAGCCGTCCTTCGAGGTGTTCCGGCCGAGTTGTTGATCTATCCTGATGAAAACCATTGGGTGTTGAAACCTCAGAATGGAGTGCTTTGGCAGCGTACATTCTTCGAATGGCTGGATATGTGGTTGAAGAAATAAGGATTTATTCATAAAAGAGAAAACGCCGTTCCGAATTGTCTGGGACGGCGTTTCTTTATTTATACTAAGCAATTGTGATTCCTGGGTCCAGGTATACATCCTGTATGGTGTGCAGCAGTTCTACACCGTCTTTCATTGGACGTTGGAATGCTTTTCGCCCGCTGATCAACCCCATACCGCCTGCCCGCTTATTGACGACAGCCGTGTAGACCGCATCTTTCAAGTCGGAAGCTCCATGAGATTCACCGCCGGAGTTGATAAGACCGACACGCCCCATATAGTTGTTGGCAACCTGGTAGCGACAGAGGTCGATCGGGTGTTCTGTAGTCAGTTCGGTGTACATCTTCTGGTCGATCTTGCCGAATTTGACAGCCGTGAATCCTCCGTTGTTTTCCGGCAGTTTTTGTTTTATGATATCCGCTTTAATCGTAACACCCAAGTGGTTGGCTTGTCCCGTCAGGTCGGCTGCGGCATGATAGTCCACACCGTCTTTTTTGAATTCACTATTGCGCAGGTAGCACCATAAGATGGTGGCCATTCCCAATTCGTGTGCATATTCAAATGCCTCTGACACTTCGACCAACTGCCTTCTGCTTTCTTCCGAACCGAAGTAGATGGTGGCGCCTACGGCAGCCGCTCCCATATCCCAAGCTTCTTTTACGGAGCCGAACATGATCTGGTTGTATGAATTGGGATAAGTCAGTAATTCGTTATGATTCAGTTTGACCACAAACGGAATCTTATGTGCATATTTACGTGCTACGGAACCTAATATTCCGAACGTGGAAGCTACTCCGTTGCATCCTCCTTCAATGGCCAGCTTGACGATATTTTCCGGATCAAAATAGATCGGGTTCGGAGCGAAGGAAGCTCCCGCCGTATGTTCGATATCTTGGTCCACAGGCAGTATCGAAACATATCCCGTGTTTGCCAACCGTCCGCTTCCTAACAAGCGTTGCAGGTTGTTTAATGTTTGGATATTTCTATCCGAGTCGATCCAGATACTGTCGATGACAGATGGTGAAGGAATGTGTATAAGTGATTTATCGATCGTTTTACAAGTGTGTCCCAACAGAAACTCGCTTTGTTCGCCCAGTAGGCTGATAATCTTTGATGTGTCCATATTTATGAAAGTTTTTTAATATAACATGGAGAGCAAAGGATAGGTTTCATAGTTTTTATCAATTAACAGATAGAATAAATTTATGAGTTTTTGTAGAGCTTGTTTTAGAATGTTTCCCTACATTTGCAAAGAACAAATGACGAGTGTTACAACTATTTTAGATTATACAACCAATAAAAATTTTACAAAGATGAAAAAGAAATGGATTTGCACAGTATGCGGTTATGTACACGAAGGTGATGAAGCTCCTGAATTCTGTCCTCAATGCAAGCAGCCGAAGAGCAAATTTAAAGAAATGGTAGAAACGACCGGTGCACTGACTTTTGCCGATGAACACGTGATCGGTGTTGCTAAAGGTTGTGATGAAGAAATGATTAAAGACTTGAACGCACATTTCATGGGCGAATGTACTGAAGTAGGTATGTATTTGGCTATGAGTCGCCAGGCTGATCGTGAAGGCTATCCTGAAGTTGCGGAAGCATTCAAACGCTATGCTTGGGAAGAAGCTGAACACGCCGCTAAGTTTGCCGAACTGCTGGGCGATGTTGTTTGGGACACAAAAACAAACCTGGAAAAACGTAAAGATGCCGAATGTGGTGCTTGCGAAGATAAGAAACGTATTGCCACTCGTGCAAAACAATTAAACCTGGACGCTATCCACGACACAGTTCACGAAATGTGCAAGGATGAAGCTCGCCACGGTAAAGGATTTGAAGGTTTATACAACCGTTATTTCAAATAATTCGCAAATTCGTTAACAGGAAGGGGTATTCTTTTAGGAGAATGCCCTTTTTTATTAAGAAAAATGCTCTTTGGAGGACAACGGAATTAAATTTTCCCTACATTTGTACTCGCAAATGACGACCTAAGGAAAGCTGCCAGAGTGGTCGAATGGGCCGCACTCGAAATGCGGTGTACGGGTAACTGTACCGGGGGTTCGAATCCCTCGCTTTCCGCAGAAAAGAGGATGTGTCACCAAATACTATGGCACACCCTCTTTTTTTATGTCGTCACTGACTTTAGTGCCGATATGGAATTGACAACTGCACACATACAATTCATCAAAGAGCATGCCGCAGACGACTTGGCCCGCTTGCTGCTTTCTGCCGCCAAATATCCCGGAATGGATATTCCCTTTTTGGTCGATCAGATTGCGGCCAGGAGACAGATCCGGGAAAAATTGCCGTCGTGGTATGAGAACGGACAATTAATTTTTCCGGCTAAGATTGCTGCGGAGCAATGTTCTTCCGAACAGACGGCTGCTTATAAGCAGGAGCTGATTGGTGAAAGTTGGACAGTTTGCGACCTGACAGGAGGACTGGGGATCGATAGCTATTTCCTTTCCCTCAAGGCGAAACATTTGACTTATATAGAACGTTTTCCTGCTTATTGTGAAGCTGCGAAACACAACTTCTCCGTCTTGGGTGCCAACAACATAACGGTTGTAAATGCTGATACCGCCCAAGCCATCGATACCCTTCCGGAGGTCGATGCTTTTTATATCGACCCTGCACGCCGGGGAGAATCCAACAAGCGGGTTTTCGCTTTGCAAGATTGCGAACCCGATCTGCCTGGACTGTTACCGGAGCTTCTGAAACGCTCTCCACGCCTCATCGCAAAGCTCTCGCCGATGGCGGATATACAAATGACTTTGGAACTGTTGCCGGGGACGACATCCGTGCATGTCCTTTCTGTTAGGAACGAATGCAAGGAACTGCTTTTCGTGACGGAGCGTGAGGCGGATGGCAGGGAACCGTCGATCCGGTGCATTAATTTCGGACCGGACGGAATGCAATCTTTCTCTTTTACATTAGAAGAGGAACGTAATGCTGTATTGGTTCCGGTCAGTCAGGTCGGTGCTTATTTATATGAACCGAATACTTCGGTTTTAAAAGCCGGTGCATTCAAGCAGGTAGCTGTCCGGACGGGAGTAAAGAAGTTGCAAGTGAGTAGCCATCTATATACATCTGACCAATTGTTGCCCGACTTTCCCGGCCGCAGATTCCGGGTGGACAAAGTGCTGCCTTTTACTGGAAAACTGTGTAAAGGACTTTCAAAAACAATCCCTCAGGCAAATATAACCGTGCGCAATTTCCCTCTCTCCGTAGAAGATTTGCGCAAGCGGACGAAGATTGCCGATGGTGGGCACGTCTATCTCTTTGCAACCACTCTGGCAGATGGAGAAAAGGTGTTGATCAGATGCTCCAAAGCCTGATCAGGTGAATAACATTAGTACCAACTGAGCCGAAATCACACGGATAAACATCGAGAGCGGATAAACAGTGGCATAAGAAACGGAAGGCTCGTCGCCATCGACAGTCGTGTTGGCATAGTTTAATGCCATCGGGTTTGCCATACTTCCGCAGAGCATCCCCACGTTGTGTGCATAGTCGAGTTTGAAGAATTGCGAAGCGATGAAACCAACAATCAGCACCGGAACGATCGTCAGCAGGAACCCAAGTCCGATCCAAAGCAATCCTTCTGTCCGGAAAACTGTTTCGAAGAAATGTGCACCCGAATCGATTCCCAATCCCGCCAGATAAATAATGATCCCCAATTGACGGAGCATCAGGTTGGCACTCATCGTTGTGTAGGTTGTCAGGTGGAAACGCGGACCGAATGCACCCATCAGGATTCCGACGATGATCGGGCCTCCAGCAATCCCCAATTTGACCGGTGTGCTCATTCCCGGTAGTGTGATCGGTAATGCCCCCAACAGCATCCCCAATGAGATGCCGATAAAGACAGCCAAGAGGTTTGGATTGTTCAACCGTTTGATTTCGTCTCCTAAAATCTTTCCGACTGTGTTTACCGAATTCGCTTCTCCCACGATTGTCAGCCGGTCGCCGATTTGCAGGCGCAGGTCAGGAGAGGCCAACAGGTCTATACCGGCACGATTCACGCGCGTAATATTGATACCGTAGAGGTTACGGAGACGGAGAGAACCTAATTTTACCCCGTTCACCCGGTTGCGTGTCACCGCGATGCGGCGCGAGATCAGTTGGCTGTCGATGGCATTCCAATCGATATCTGCTTTGTTCCAGTCCACATTCTCTTGCTCGCCGAAGAGGACTTTAATATTTTCGACATCCGATTTGACGGAGATAATCAAAAGGTGATCATGCTCATGAAGCAAGGTGTCCGAAGTAGGGATGCTCACTTTCCCGTTTCTCCATACGCGTGAGATAACGAAATGCTTTTCCGTCAGCTTCATCACGTCCTTGATGCTCTTCTCGTAAATCGCCGGATTGCTTACGTGGAACTCGGCGACATAGGTAGTCATGTCGCGTTGTTCTTTTTGGTCTTTCTGTTTCTTGTCGGTAAACAGAGCTTTCAGTATGATAATCGCCAAGATCACGCCCACTACACCGAGCGGATAAGCGACGGCACATGCTAAAGCCATGTCTGTCACCCCTTTGGTGTTGGTTGGATCTATCTGTAACAAAGCTTGTTGAGCGGCTCCCAAAGCAGGTGTGTTGGTAACGGCCCCGCAAAGTAAACCGACCATATTGGAAAGGGAAATTCCTGTTGTCCAGTGCAACCCGACCGTCATAACCAGACCGAGCAGGATCACGCCCAACCCCATCATATTCATAGCTACACCTCCTTTTTTCAGTGAAGAGAAAAAACCGGGGCCAACCTGTAATCCTAATGCATAAACGAAAAGAATCAGGCCGAAACTTTGCGCAAAATAAAGCATATCCTTATTCACGACGATCCCTAAGTGTCCCGCTAAGATACCGGCAAAAAATACGAATGTGATACCCAGTGATATGCCGAATATCTTGATCCGCCCCAAATATAATCCGAGTGCAGAGACCAGCGAAATAATGATAACTGCTTGAACCATAGTAGGCTCTAAAAAAGCCTCTTGTAACCAATTCATACGTTCCGTTTCATTTATTGAGAGGGCAAAGATAGACAATAAATTTTGCAAGTAGTTCCAAATAGATGCACTATTAATCCCGTTTTCATGGGTTAGTAGTGACATTTTGATAAATTTGCAAACAAAACAAGAAACAATGTCATTGAAAATAATCCATACCGCCGACTGGCATCTCGGACAAACCTTTTTCGGGTATGACCGCGATGATGAGCATGAGGCATTTCTTTCGTGGTTGACTGACCTGTTGGTGCAACGGCAGACCGATGTCCTGCTGATTGCAGGCGATGTCTTCGATGTTGCCAATCCATCAGCAGCCGCCCAACGTCGTTTTTTCCGGTTTTTGCGGGAAGCGAATCGGCGTAATCCTCATTTGCAGATCGTGCTTATCGCAGGCAATCATGATTCGGCAGCTCGTTTGGAGGCGCCGATACCTTTGTTGGAAGAACTGAATACGTCGATTGTCGGGATTGTTCCGCGAACGGACCTGTGCAAGATCGATTTCGATTCACTCCTGGTCCCCTTATATAATAAGGAGGGGAAACGGGAGGCACTTTGCTTGGCTGTTCCCTATCTTCGCCAGGGAGATTACCCCGCTTCGGAGGAAAGGAAAGATACCTATGTGGAGGGGGTTACCCGAATGTACCGCGGGCTCTATGACTATGCCGATAGTCAGAGGCAGCCGGGCGAGGTACTCCTTGCGATGGGACACCTGCATGCGACCGGTGCCGAACTGTCGGAAGATGACCGGAGCGAACGGACTATCATGGGAGGGCTTGAATCGATATCGGTAGAAGCCTTTAACGAGGACTTGGCCTATACGGCTCTCGGGCATATCCACAAGGCACAACGGGTAGGAGGGCGTGAGCATGTACGCTATGCAGGCAGTCCGCTTCCGATGTCTTTCTCTGAACAGCATTATCACCATCAGGTTGTTGCCTTTACCCTCGAAAACGGATGCCTGTCGGATCTCGAAGCAGTGCCTATCCCACTCCGGACCGCCTTGCATCGGATTCCGGCGGAACCGGCATTGCCTGCCGAAGTCCTTTTGCAGCTTTCTGACCTGCCGTTGGCGGAAGAGGGAGCCGACCGCAGCCTATGGCCTTATCTGGAAGTACAGGTGCTGCTGACGGAGCCAGACCCGGGTTTCCGGCATCGGGTAGAGGAGGTGCTGGCGGATAAGGCTGTACGCCTGACTTCTATCATCCCTTCTTATCCGAAAAAGGAGGGAGAGGAAGATTCTCGTCCTTTGTCTTATACGGATTTGCAAAAGATCGCTCCGCTGGATATGCTTCGCCATACTTTTACGAACCGTTTCGGGGGAGATTTGCCGGAAGAGTTAGAGAAGATGTTTAACGATGTAATACGGGAGGTTTCCCTATGAAGATATTAGCGATACGAGGTCGTAACCTGGCCTCGCTGGAAGGTGATTTTGAAATAGACTTTACAGTAGAGCCGTTGCTCTCGGCCGGGATCTTTGCCATTTCCGGACCTACGGGAGCTGGCAAGTCCACGCTTTTGGATGCGATGTGCCTGGCTCTGTTCGCCCGTACGCCTCGTACCGATCAAGCAAAAGAAAATAATGTCAAGCTTCAGGATGTCAGTAATGAACAACTGTCGCAGAGCGATCCCCGTTTCTTGCTGCGGCGGGGGACGGCTTCTGGTTTTGCAGAGGTGGATTTCATGGCCTTGAACGGACACCGCTACCGGACACGCTGGTCGGTGGCGCGGGCGCGTGACAAGGAAAACGGACGGTTGCAGAATCCGCGTTTGGCGTTGTACAACCTCGACAAGGAGGAGGAAGAGCAGGGGACGCGTTCCGATCTGCAAGCCCGTATCATCGAACTGATCGGCCTGACCTTCGAACAGTTTACGCGTTCCGTATTGCTGGCGCAGAACGATTTTTCCACTTTCTTGAAAGCCGAGCAGGGAGAAAAAGCCTCCTTGTTGGAGAAGTTGACCGGAACCGAGCTTTATTCCGCTATTTCCCGCCAGATATTTGAAAGAAATGCGCGGGCGAAAGATGCCTTCGACTTGATCCAATCACGCATACAAGGCATTGAACTATTGACGGATGAGGAAGAAAACGACTTGCGCACTCGTCTTGCCCAAGCGGAGAAAGAATCGCAGCGGATCGAGAAAGCGAAAGCGGAGCAGCAGGCTCTTCAAGAGGCTGTCCGCTCTGTCGAACAGCAGATTTCTGTCCGCCGGAGGCAGCAAAAAGAGGCTGCCGACAAGTTGGTGCACGCAACGGAATTGTTGTTGGTTGCTCGCCGTGAATACGAAAAGGGAGTGGAGGAGCAGCAACAGTCCGAAGCTCGTTTTAAATCTCTTCAACAGGAGATATTGCAGGCGCGTAAACTGGATATCCAGTTGGATACGGCTATCCGCGACTTGTCACATTCGGAGCAGCAGTTGAAGAATGTTACGCTTCGGAAGGAAGATGCCGAAAAGAAATATCAGGCTGCCGTCCTCCGTCAAAAGCAGGGGGCGGAGGAGATGGTCCGTCTGGCTGCTTGGCGCGAGCGTTATAAGAAGAAGGAACGTATTGCGGAGCAGCTTTCAGCCTTGTTGTTGCACTTGGATGCAGCATCGGTCGCCCGTTCGGGGATGGAAGCGGCCACTCGTTCGATCGAAACGCTCCAGCAGGAGGTTGTGGCGTTGAATAAACAACTTGCCGCTCTGCAACAGGCGAATGCAAACAAACAGCAGGCGTTGAAACGGGCGGAAGAGGAGTATCGGAACCTGGAAGAAGAACTGAAAGCTGTCGATGCACCGGCTTTAGACAAACAGATTGAGAAACTTCGCCAGGAACGAGAACAATTGCTTATCGAACAGGCACGCTTGGAGGCTTCCGGCAACATAAAGGATTTGCGTGGCAGGTTACAGGAAGGGCAACCCTGTCCGGTTTGCGGGAGTACACATCATCCTTTTGCCCATCAGGCACCCGTCGCCCCTGTTTCTGCCCTCACCCTTCAATTGCAGGCTTTATCGGATAAAAAAGAAACCTACATCGCCCATACTCGCCATCTTGCCCGTCTGCAACAGCAGTTGCTTCAACTCCATAAAGAACTTGCAGATAGCGAGGCTGCCTGTAAGGAGATGATCGGCAAGCAACAACTCGCCGCCAGCCGGCAAGAGAGGGAAGAAGTCACTATAAAAGAACAATCCGACCAGTTGGCTCAGTCCCTTTCGGCTGCCGACCTCTTGTTCGGCAATAGCGAATGGCAGAAAGCATGGTTGCAGAATCCGGAAGCCTTTCGTAAAACATTGACAGACTTTGCCCGTCAGTGGCAGGAAAATACCGAGAAACTTCATCAGTTGGAACGGCAGGAGAGCGCCCAAAAAGCCGAATGCGAATCTCTTGCTTCTTTTCTTCCTTCTCTCGAAAAGCAAGCGGAAGAAGCCGGACAGTTCCACGAAAAGAACCATATCGCTTTTTCCTCTTTACAGGCGCAGCGAAAGAAACTACTCGACGGCCGCCCCGCAGATAGTGTGGAGCAGGAGTACACCCGGCGAATGGAAGAACTGAAGGAACGTCTGAAAAAACTGTCGGCTACCCAGACCGAGCAATCCGGCATCGCCGACCAGACGCGTGGCATTGCCGACCAGATCGCAAAGGACTTGGATGAAGCTTCTGCCGACCTACTCCGGAGAAAGGCGGCTTTAGATAAATGGACTGCCGGCTATTTGGCTTCTTCTGATGGACAGCCACTCGAAGCAACCCTGCTCCGGTTCACGCAGGAAAAGACGGAACTTGCTTTCCGGCTTCGTACCCAGACGGAGAACAAGGCGAAAGTTTCCGGTCTACAGGAAGAATTGAATGTCCGGCGTACGGAAAGCGAACGTTGGGCGAAGCTGAACGAATTGGCCGGTTCTGCCGATGGCGCCAAGTTCCGTCGCATAGCGCAAGGATATACGCTTGATATTCTGTTGAACTATGCCAATGTGCAATTGCGTTGTTTGACAAGGCGTTATCGGCTGGAACGGGTTCCCGAAACGCTTGCCTTGCAGGTGATCGACCGGGATATGTGTGATGAGGTGCGTACCGTTCATAGCCTTTCGGGGGGCGAATCGTTCCTTGTTTCGCTGGCACTTGCGCTCGGTTTGTCTTCTCTTTCATCCAACCGGATGAGGGTCGAAAGCCTTTTTATCGACGAAGGTTTCGGGTCCTTGGATGCCGAGACGCTTCGTGTGGCGATGGATGCTTTGGAAAGTTTGCGGACGCAGGGACGCAAGATCGGTGTCATCTCGCATGTGCAGGAAATGACTGAGCGCATCCCCGTCCGCATCTGTGTGAACCGCGCCGGCAATGGACGCAGCTTTCTTGAAGTTTTGTAAAGTTCCAAAATCCCTTGTCCCCACGCTTTCGCCTTTACATATCTTCGACAATAATCCTAAAGCCGACGTTCATCGGCCGTTGCCAAGGCAGGTAGGCTTTACGGACGGCAGATGTGGAGTATTTAGGACGTTCACGCCAAGAGCCGCCACGTACGACTTTCTTTTCGGCAGTCTCTTTGTTTGCCTTTTCTTTTAAAGGATAAGGAATGTAATCGGAGGCCGTCCATTCCGCCACGTTTCCGTTCATGTCGTACAATCCCCAGGGATTGGGGCGGTAAGAGGCGACGGGGCCACTGATCAGTTGATGGTCGTTTACGTTCAGGACTTTCGGCAGGAAATCCCAGAACTTGCGCATGGGATCGTTTGCCCGCATCGGCTTCGGATCTACACCCGTTACCGCCAGATCGACAGTCGTACTGTCTGCCAAGTTCTCGAAAGAGCCGAAGTCGCTGCTCGTCGATCCGAACCAGAAATCATCTGCACTTCCTGCACGTGCCGCCCATTCCCATTGTGTTTCGGTAGGAAGGGAAGTGTTGCAGCCCGACATCTTGCCGAGTTTTTGACAGAAAGCGTTCGCCTCGTCCCAGCTGACGCGCACGACTGGCTGTTCGGGTTGGTTGGCCGCATAGCCGGGAGTCGTATGGTCCTTCCAGGTCTGCCCGATGTATCGGCTGTCGTGTTCCGGGAAAAGTGCACGGAACTGTTCGTTCGTGATTTCGGTCGTACTCATCCAGAACCCCTCCTTTACATTTGCCTTAAATGCAGGCGAAGCGGAAGGCGTCCGGTTGTTGCCCATCACAAAGCTACCTGCGGGAATCCATACCAAATCGATATGGACATCCGGAGTGATACTGAGGCGGCGACTCGTTTCGCCTTTGGCTGCTTGCCGGGCCGTCGCCGTCTGCGTGTCGAACGGGAATCCCTTTACTTTGACCGGGCGGATCGGTTTGGCCGGTTCTTTTATTTCGACTGTCTCTCCGGTCGTCGCTCCGGTAATACCGTCTGCTTTTTTGTTTTCTTTCAGCCAGTTGGCATAGTCGGCGATCTCTTTTTGCCAGTCTACCCGTACTCCGCTGTATTTCTCGGCCAGTTCCATACGACGTTCCACTTGGTTCTTCGGTGATTGAGGCTTTAGGTCGATTTGAGTGAAAGCCCCGTTGTAAGGCGCGTTGAGGTCGATCCAGGTATAGAGTGTCCGCATATCTTCCTCTGGAACCTTTACACTGTGGTGTCCGGCTTGCAAGATGCGGATCAGTTCGCTATTGCTCGCGTGGAACTCGGCCGGTTTGAGGACGTAGATATCTGATTCCGGTCCCTGACGGTACACGTACGGATGCAGGTTCAGATAGCTCTGGTCATACTGTTTGTTGATTTTCGTCAATATACCTCTCTTATAAGTGACCATCTGATCCTTTCGGAAGTCCGGTTCGGCATTTTTCCCGTTGTGGCAAGAGACGCAGTTACGGTCCAGTACCGGTTGTACTTCCAGACGGAAAGTGAACGGACGGACACCTCCTTCCGGTGTCTCGAGCCGGCGTGCCTGCTTGGCCGAAGCAATCGTGCGTTTAGGAATGGGTATGCTGTTCTGGTCCTCATGGCAACCGACACAAGAGACGATCTCGCCCGGCATACCCGTCAACCAGCTACGCATCCACTGGATAGCAGCCCCGTCTTTATCCAACGGCTGGATGGAAACCGGCGTGTTGGCTGGAATGGTGAACAGTGCGGAACCGTCTTCCTCGACCGGGACCGTTCCGAGCACGCGCTTGATATCCCATCCGCTTTGTATTCCCTGTGCATCATGGTCGGAAGGAGCTAAGATATAGGCGTACTCATAGGCGAAGATACGGAGTGCCTTGATCGTACCTCGGGGAACACCCTGCGTACCTTCACCTTCATAAATATCTTGGATAAAGACCGTAGCCTCTTTGCTATCCGGCTTGATCTTCGAAGGGATGACAGGAGGTGTTTCACGTTTTACCAGCGGGATGGGAGCAGTCAGGCCTTCTCCTTCCTTCTCGGTGATGAGTGTCAGGTTATCGAAAACGTCAACCAGGTAAATTCCCCACAGGGCATCCTTATCCGGTTTGCAGGCGACTAAAAAATACTTTTCGCTGAGCGGGAATGGCTTCATGAACTGAGGCCAGACACCTTCCACCAATTCGTCTTTGATGATCGGGACGATCGGACGGTCTTTGAACGGCAGTTCCTGTATCATCCCTTTTTCCTCTTTCCGGCTTTTGGCAGGATCGAAGATGACGAGCCGTCCCGAACGTGCCGTCCCGTGATGGCCGGAGATAATGCCGATGAAGCGGCTGCTGTGCTTGGAGAGCGGTTTCATGTCGAACGTGCTGTTCGGAAAGTAGGAGCCGCTGCCGTAGAGCGCTTTGTTTTCCGTCCCATCAGGGTTCATGTGCATCACGATACGGGAGAAATAGTGTGTCAGATCCGTATATTCCCAGCGGGTGTACATAATGCGTCCGTTCGGAATCACGATAGGCGACCAGTTGCCGTCCTGGTCGAAGGTGAGGCGGCGTAAAGCACGCGTCTCGGGATCAAAGGAGATAAGGTTGGCTACCACATCGTCGCCATGCACGCAAGGAACGCCGTTGTAACCGATATTGGTTGTTGCCACCACTTTCCCGTCCGGCAGATAATTGGCATCGCAAAACTCTAAATCCGGCTCATCGACGGTGATCTTCTGGTGGAGACCGCTTCCGTCCGTTTTTATTTCGTAAATCTGCCATTTCCGTTTTTCGTCGAGCGAGGAGAAAAGGAGTCGGTCGGCATCCCAGTGGAGTTGTATGTCCGACAGGGGAACATCGGCTTCAGGCTTGTATATACGGCCGCTTTCGATTTGTCCACGCAGACCTGTGAGCAAGTCGATCTCGGCATCGTAGCCTTTACGCGGATTGGAGAATAGCGAGTTGTAGTTGGCCGTCGAAGTACCCATAGACGGGCCCATTGCCTTACGGGCCTTGTCGCCTAAACGGTAACGGGCCACTATGACCTTGTCCATATCCAGCAGCGGATTGGCCAGGATGATCTCGCGCTTCAACGCGAGTATTTCTTGGGCTTGGCCAATCACTTCGTCGGCTGCATTGCCGGAAATCTTGCCGGAGAAGGCTTGCCGTACTCCGGGCAGGAGCGTTTCCAGACGGGACAGTTTTTCGTAAAGTGCGGGAGCTTTCTCTCCTAATGCCGTTTTTGTGTCGTCCAGATAGGCACGTATGGCGGTAGGATTTACCCATCGGATTTGCACTCCCAGATCATTAAGCTGCATTTGGCGTAATGAATCCTGTCCGTTCGTTGCGGAAATACCGGATAAGGAAAGGGAGAGGAATGCGAAGAGTAAACAAACTGTATGTCTCATTTGTCTGCTAATTTGTAAATTTCCGATGCAGCCATCAGGAATGCACCTGTACCATAGAGCTCGGTCATGTCGCGTGTCACCTTTTTCGGATCGGCGCCTACCGGCTGGACCCAACCCAATTTTCCGTTCGTTTCAACGGCGCGTGTCAATGCTTCCCAGCCTTTTTTTACGACAGGCAGGTATTTGTCTGCCGGCAGATAACCCTGGTTGATTCCGTATGCCAGGCCGTAGACGATAAATCCGGTCGCGCTTGTTTCGGGCGAAGGATAGCTGTCCGGGTCCAGCAGGCTGGCATGCCAGTAACCGTCTTTCCCTTGCAGCCCGGCGAGGCGCTCGGACATCTCCTTATAAAGTTCGAGATAGAAAGGCCGGAACTCGGTATCTTCCGCCGGCAGCGTCTTCAATATTTCCGCCAATCCGCCGATTACCCAACCGTTGCCGCGTCCCCAGAACACCTTCTTGCCGTTGGCTTCTTTCTGTCCGATATAGCGGCTGTCGCGATAGAAGAGATCTTCGTCTTTATCATACAGGTGATTGTAAGTAGCACGAAATTCGCCATCGGCAAAATACATGTATTTACGGTTGCCGGTCAGTGTGTAGAGCCGCGTGTAAACACCGGGCGCCATGAAGAGGGCGTCACACCAGGTCCAGCGTTCGATCGTGCTGCCTTTGCTGTAATCGAGGTCCATACTTCCGTTGGAAGGGTTGTTCAAAACCCAGTCCGCGCGGGCGATAGTCGGTTTCAGCATATTCTCGTTCTTTTCCTTATTATAGAAATCGATGTAGGTTTGTGCGATACAAACGTCGTCGGCATGATACATCCGGTTAGCGACTTGCCAGCTCTGGCGGTTGAAGATTTTCCGGAGCCAGTCGTAATAGGTATTGTCTCCACTCAGTTCCGCCCAGTCGAACATCCCCATATAAAGCGCCCCGGCGATCCATCCGCGCGGTTCACTCTTGGCATATTTGTTTTCGGGATAATCCTTGATCTGCCAGTCTGCCACCCGGCGGGCGACGTCCATAACGCTTTGCCGGTTCCAGCCGGCAGCTGTTGTAGTGACGGCGGTATTTGTCGTTTCGGCCTGTGCCGGCAGGTTGTTCACTAAACAGGTACAAGCGCAAAGTGAGAGGCCTGTACAAATGTACTTGATTGTAGTTTTCATGATATTCGTTCTGTTTCTATTTAATTCTGCACCAAAAATAGGAAAGATAAGGCTCAGGATATAATAATATCATCTCAAAATGATTAAAAAATGTACCAAATCCAATGATTCTTATAAAAAAGAAAGGGGATGTTCCTTTGGCTGGAACTCCCCTTTCACCATATAAGTGTGTGTCTGTCAGTAGGTATTCAATGCTTAATACCCCGGATTCTGCGGGAACTCGGCTCCTGTGTTAGAGTCGATGATGGTCTGCGGGATCGGCCACAAAGTGTGGTGTTCGTCCATTGTGTTGCTGTGCGGGTTGTATTTCTTTACGCGCTCAACCAGCTTGCCTGTACGAACCAGCGTAAACCGGCGCAACTCTTCACCGACCAATTCACGGATACGTTCATCCAGCAGGAAGTCGATCGTGGCATCTTTGGCTGCGATTTCCGGTGCGTTTGCACGTTTGCGGATTACATTGATCGCGTCTGCAGCTCCTTGCGCATTGTTTTGCATCAGACGCGCTTCAGCCAATAACAGATATGTTTCGGCCAGACGGAACTTCATGCGGTCTTTGTTGTTACCGCCGTAGCTCAAGTCTTCAGCTTTTCCGTAAAAGAATTTCGTGACAGCCGGGAATACGGTGAATTTGGTCCATGTGTCCTCTGTTATTTCGGCTTTCTTTCCATATTTATCAGAAGAGGCATCGTTGTAATACCAGTTCCTCTTGATGTTGTATTCCGAGTTACGGATATCGCTTGAAGCGAAGAAGTCGTTGCTGTCGATCCACCATTTGAATGGGACGATCTGTGCCAGGCCACGTCCGCCTAAAGAGTCTGCCAACACAAAACCGTCTTCGTTATAGTATTTGGGAACCCAGGCACGTTTTGTCCAGTCTTCGTTTGCTCCGCCACCTCCGGTCGTGTTGTATTCGAGCTGCATAACCCAGATGCTTTCCATATTACCGGAAGTACGGTTTTGGTTGTACTCTTTGAACATATCGGAGAAAGGATCACCGGCTTTATCTTTTTCCGCACCGAAGCGTGAAGTCATCAGATTGAAGTAACCGCAATCGATTACGGCTTTTGCAGCTGCTTCCGCTTCCGCATACTTACCTGCCATGAGGTATACTTCCGAAAGCATATGCTGGGCAGCCCATTTAGTCAATTGTCCAACTTCGACCTTATCGGGATCTTCCGGAAGGTTTGCAACTGCAAACTGCAAGTCTTCGATCATCTTGCCTAAAACTTCCGCTTTCGGTGTACGGGTAAAGTCTATGCGGAAGTTCTTTTCGATTTTGTCGACATATGGAACATCTCCGTACAAATATACCAGATATCGGTAAGCATAAGCGCGGAAGAAGCGAGCGACAGCCTGATAATAGGCTTTGTCGGTCGGTTCGTCCCAGTTGACATTACCTTCCGAATATTCGAGGATTTCATTTGCGGAGGCAATCAGGCCATATCCCCAGTTCCAATAGGATGTGACAAATGTTGTGGACGGTGTATAAGACAAATTTTCAAAAGGAACCAATGAACCGTCGCCATGGCCTGTATAAACGATGTCGGTTGCCACTTGGAATGATTCGTACGGGCAAGCTTGTCCCTGACTCGTTGTTGCGCCTCCCCATGTGTTAAACTCAGAACGGGCCCAACCGTACAGTCCGTTTACGCCGACTTCGAAGCCATAGCTGCTTGTGTATGTATTGTCCGGAGCCAGCGAGCTTTTTAGCTCTTCATCCAGAAAACCAGAACAACCGGTTGATGTCACCAATAAAAATGCGGCAGCGGCAGTTGCTAATATATTTTTCATATTCAAATTCGATTATAATGTTAGAAAGTAAGATTTAATCCAAACATGTAAGAACGGGCTGTCGGATAAGTAACGAGGATGTTTCTGTTATTATCGTTATCTTCCAAGTTCAACCAGTTGTCGATGTTGCTGAAAGTATAGAGGTTATTGACACTTGCATTGATACTCAGCGAACTGATTCCAATCGTGCTTAAAACTGTCTTCGGGAACGTGTATCCGATCGTGATGTTCTTGATATTGACATAATTCATCTTTTTGTAGAATGAGTGTTTGTCGTAAGGAACATAAGCCGGAGAGGTCATTTCGTTTGTCGGATTTTCCGGTGTCCAGTAGTCCATACCACTTATGTAGTTGTATGTCGGCATCCAGCGATCGAAGTTGTAGTCATGCAATTCTTTTGTCTGTCCGAACACTCCGTTCAGCAAGAAAGAGAAATAGATGTTTTTGTAATCGAAGCGGTTACCCATTGACAGCAGGAAGCTTGGTAGTTTAGAACCAATGATTTTCTTATCGTCGGCCGTGATGGAGCCGTTTCCGTCTTTGTCTTCCAGTTTAGCAGAACCGGGAACAGCACCTTTCTGGTATTCTTTTCCTTCTTCATTCAGGAACTTGCCGCTTTCGGCATCCCAGCTGATCGTATGTCCATTCTCAACGTATGTTTCGTTTTCCTGCCATGTCCCGACAACATTGTAATCGTAGAATACGCGCAGCGGTTCTCCGATGAACCATTTGTTTGTGATATCGTCTTTACCGTCGCCGCGCAGTTCGATAATCTTGTCACGGTTCAGTGAGAAGTTGACGTTCGTAGTCCAGCTGAAATCATTGTTCTGGAAGTTGACAGAGTTCAATGCGATTTCAACCCCCTTGTTACGGGTTTTACCTACGTTGTCCATGATGGATTTGTAACCGTTCATGTAAGGGACCGTACGGCTCATCAACAAGTCGCTTGTGTTGACCACATACACGTCGATGTTACCGGAAAGGCGGCCATTGAAGAAGCTGAAGTCGATACCGGCATTGACCGTGCGTGAAGTTTCCCATTTCAAGTTCGGGTTGCCGACCCCATCGGTAGGCAAGTAAGAACCGTTTACAACAGTACCGTGGTCGCCCCAAATATAGTTTGTCAGTTTCAAACGGTCAAGTGTCTGATAAGGGTTGATAGCCTGGTTACCGTTAGAACCCCATGACAGACGGACCTTTAACATATCCATCCAGTTTGACTGGTTCTCCATGAATTCTTCGGAAGACATGTTCCATGCTGCAGCAACAGAGGGGAAGAATGCATATTTGTTGTTCTTACCGAATGCAGAGTAACCGTCGGAACGGCCGGTAAGTGTCAGCAAATATTTATTTGCATAAGAATAGTTCAAACGTAACATATAGGACAGCATCGCTGTTTCCGTAAGCTTGGAAGTGATTTCCTTGTTCTTTTCAGCACCGGCCATATTATGGTATTCGGAATCGTCGTTTACAAAGCTTTCACCGGATTCTTTAGCTTCCTTTTTACTTGTTTCCTGCATACTGAACAAGGCTGTGGCATCGATTTTATGCAGGCCGAATGTCTTATTGTATTTCAAGAGATTTTCCCATGTGTAATCGTAATAGTGGATATTCTCTATGGAGGCAGAACCGTTTACTTTACTACCGGAAAGCGTGTTTCTTCCGTAATAAGTTCCTTCGAACTCGTTACGATAGTTGTAACCGAAGTTTGTGCGGAATGACAGACCTTCGATAGGGAATTGAATTTCTGCAAAAGTAGAAATAAATACGTTGCGGTTTGTCTTATCGTTTGTCGCATTTATGTTAGCCATCGGATTATAGAACAATGTCTGGTCCATCGGATAATCGACGTAGCGTCCTTCTTCATCTTTGTAGATACCGTAAGGACTCATTTTCAGGCCGGCTTCCAGGTAAGGCTGTTCTCCTCCGAATTCCTTCTGGACAGCTTGTGTACCCATTCCGACAGTTAACCATTTATTTAAAACCTGTGTAATGTTCAATGCGATGTTGGTACGTTTTAACCCTGTATTTTCCATAACACCATCTTCTTTCAGGTGAGAGATCGATGCCATATAGGTTGTTGCGTCTGTTCCACCGGAAATGCTGATCTGATGACTGGTGGTTAAAGCATTGCGGAACATGATGTCCTGCCAGTCCAGTTCCGAACCGTTCTGATAATTTGCACGTTCGCTTGGGTTCAGGAGTACAAGCGGATCAAGCTGATCTCCGGAATAACCGTATTTCATGCGGTTGTAGTCCTGCGTGTATTTTACATATTCGGCACCTTTCATCATGTCGATGCGACGTTGTGCCTGTTGCATGCCGACTTGTCCTTTGTAGCTAACGGTCGGTGCTCCTTTTTTACCTTTTTTAGTCTGGATCAGGATGACACCGTTCGCACCGCGTGAACCGTAAATGGCAGCTGAAGATGCATCTTTCAATACGGACATGTTCTCGATGATATCCGGATCGATGTCACCTAATGAACCGCTGTAAGGAATACCGTCCATGACGATCAGAGGGGAGTTGTCTGCACTCAACGAGTTTTCACCACGGACACGCAGTGACTGGTCTTCGCCCGGTTTGGCGTTGCCGGTCGTGACATTCATACCCGGAATCTGTCCGGCCAATTTATCCATCAAGTTGTTTGTCGTGACCATTTGGAGCTTTTCTTCGCCAACTGCTACGATACCGCCCGTCAAGTCTGATTTGCGCTGCGAACCGTAACCTACGACTACCACTTCGTCCAACTTTTGTGTGTCTTCAGACAGTTTGATGTTGAAAACCGTTTGATTTCCCACTTTGAATTCCTGGCTCGTAAATCCGATGTAGGAAATCTGGATGACTGCATCTTTCGATGACACGGTCAGCGTGAACTTACCATCCACGTCTGTGATGACACCGTTGGTCGTTCCTTTTTCGATGACGTTTGCCCCGATAATCGGCCCCATACTGTCATTGATCGTACCGGAAACTTTGACATCCTGCGCATATACCTGTACGGATACAAACGCCATAAAGAGTAGTAATAAGGAAAGAAATCTGTTCTTCCCGTTTGCCTTTTCGTTGGGAGGCAAATTCCCTCGTAGTTGTCTGTTCATGCCTTTCATAATTTATTAGCACATTAAACAATTAGTAATTAACCTGTCGGTCCTATTTATTTTTTGTGTCAAAAGAATGAAAGATGCAAGCCAAGCGCGTGTATTTTTATTCCAAAAGGGGATAAAAACATACCAACGTGCTAAAAAACATTTATTTTGATGAAATTTGATAGATATACCCTTAGTTTTGAGATTCTGTTTCCTGATATTCTGTCGGCGACATTCCATAGACAGCCTTGAAACTGCGGGCAAAATACGAACGGCTGCTGAAACCGATGTGCTGGGCTATTTCGGAAACGTTCATGTCCGATTCCTTTAGTAATTTCGCCCCAGCCTCCAGGCGGATGTTTTTGATCAGTTCGATAGGAGAAAGCCCGGTTACCGTCTTTACTTTCCTGTAAAAGTTAGTCCGGCTCATTCCCAATGCTTCATAAATGACCGACACGTCGAGTTCGGGATTCGATATATTGGCCTTTACAATCTCGATATATCGGGCGAGGAAATCGTCGTGCTCTTTCGGCTCTTCTACTCCGAACTGTTTGAGGGAAAGCGTTTCCCCGTACATCGTCTTCATTTTCTCGCGCAGGGAAAGGATGTTCCGGATGCGGGCTTTGAGCAAAGATATCTGGAACGGTTTGACGATATAGTCGTCTGCGCCGGCATCCAGGCCTTCTTCGATTTGTGATATCATCGATTTGGCGGTAAGTAGGATAACCGGTATATGGCAGTAGTTTTGGTTTTCTTTGATACGTTTGCAAAGTTCGAGTCCGTTCATTTCGGGCATCATGACGTCGCTGATGACGATATGAGGATATGATTCCTCGATCATCGCCAATGCCTCTTTGCCATTGAATGCCTTGACCACGACATAGTCCAGGCAGAGTTGTTGTTCCAGATATTGAAGCACTTCCTGGTTGTCGTCGGCCAGCAAGATGGTCTGCTTGTTTTTGTTCCGAGTCTCTTCGACCAGCAAATCGAACTTTTTGCTGATTTCGGCAGATTTGGACAGGACGGGAGATTCGTCTTGCCCTTCTTCCTGCTTCTCGGTGTCGGGAAGAAGGAAGAGGAAACGAGTGCCTTCCGCTTCCGAGCTTTCGGTCCAGATGCAACCGTTATGCTGCAAAATGATGGAGCGTGTCAGGCTAAGCCCGATGCCTGTACCGGAAATCTGCCGGTGTATATCTTCTTGCGAACGGTAGAAAGGTTCGAAAATCTTTTCCGCTTCCTGTTCGCTGAATCCTTTACCAGTGTCGGCCACTTCGATAAACAAGTATCTGGCTTCTACCAGGATGGAGCTGTATTGAGCCGGGAAATGGGGGAGCAGTTCGCATTCTGCTTGTGTGATCGTACTGACACGGATGGTCACCTGTCCTTCTGAAGGTGTGAATTTGAAGGCATTGGAGAGTAAATTGAAGAATATCTTTTCGATTTCCGCCTCATCGAAACAAACCTGGTAGGTTTCCGGCAGCTCGTTGTCCAACGTGAAACGGATTTCCCTGTTGCCCGCCACACTCTCGAAGGAGTGATACATCTCGCGGATAAAGGCGGAGAAGTTGAAACTGGTCTTTTGCAGGATCGTTTTACCGGCCTCGTATTTTTGTATATCCATCAGGTTGTTGACTAAGAGTAACATCCGTCCGGTGTTCTTTTTGATCAGCTGAAGTGTCTCCTTTATTTCGGGCGAGAACGAGACGTACTGCATCAGGTCGTTTAGCGGGTTGATGATGAGCGTCAGGGGAGTACGCAGTTCGTGTGAGAAATTGGTGAACATGCGCATCCGTTCCTCATGCAGCTCGTTGACCTTATCCTGCTCCATCTGTTTGTAGCGAAGTTCCCGTTCCCGTTCATGCTTGTCGTGTTGGTGGCGGATGATTTTCACAATGATGAATGTGATGATACTGAAGTATAGGAGATAAGCCCACCAAGTCTTGTAAAAGGGCGGATCGATCGTGATGCGTAGTGTCGCTTCTTCGGAGTTCCATACGTTGTCGTTGTTGGAGGCTTTGATCCGGAACGTGTAAGTGCCGGGGGCCAAATTGCTGTAATAGGCTTCCCGCCGGTTGCCGACCGTGTGCCATGTCGGGTCGGCTCCTTCCAACTTGTAGGCATACTGGTTCCGTTCGGAATGGATAAAGTTTAACGCCGTGTATCTGAACGTGATGCTATTCTGGTCGGAAGCAAGCGTAATGCCTCCGTCCTCAATCTCTCCCGTCACGTCGTCTTTGTTATTTACAATCAGGGAAGTGATATATACGGGTGGAATGTTGGGGTTCACCATGATCTTGTCCGGATTGAAGAAAAGGATTCCTTTGTCTCCAGGAAAATAGATGCTGCCGTCGTCAGAAATGCTGTTGCCTGAAAATCGTGTAAACTCCATTGCAGGAATATCGGCTATCTTCATTTCGTTGAAAATATCGGTCGTACGATTCAGTTTGTACAGAGATTTTCCCGTCGTCACCCAGATATTTTGATGTCGGTCGATAGTCAGCGAGTTAATGTAACTGTCGGACAGCCCGTCCTCTTTCTGATAATGTTTGGCCAGTTTCAGGTTCCGGTTCAGGCGGTATAAGCCGTTTTTATTGGTCGCAATCCAGACGTTGCCTTCGTTGTCCTGCGTAATGGCCGTGATATTCCCCAACTTCTCGAACTTAGGATTCGGTTGCAGTTCGGTGGAAAGATTGCGGACGGTTTCTTTTTTAATGTCGTACAGGTAAAGGCTGTCGGACAATGTGCCGAACAAAAATAGGTCTGGTTCGAGTTCATGGATCACGGTGACCCATCTGAAAGGACGGGAAACACCATCGGCCATGAACCGATTGACCTGCTTCCCCCTGTCGACCATCACCAAGTCCTGGCTGCTGTTTGTCGGTATCCAGAGCCGTCCTTTTTTGTCGATGTATAGGGAGAAAATGTCGTTGTGCCGGAAGTCGTACAGCTTTTTATACTGTTTGTCACGGATAGAGAACAAATAGACCGATCCGAAATGCGTGGAACACAAAATCGAGTCTCCCTGTATCAGGATCGATTTTATGATATTGATCTCGTAATTCCCTTCGTGAAGAGGTTTGATGGGATAAAGCTGTTGCCGCCCGCTTTCCGGGTTATAGTAAAACAATCCGGCACCTTCTGTTGCAAACCACATGTTTCCGTTCTTGTCTTGTTGGCCTTTGCCGATGATGCCGGCATATTCGTTTGGCGTGATATAGGAAACCGGCCTGTAAAAGGGACTGTGATAGTTGACTCCCGCCGAATAGGTCCCGATCCAAAGTGTCTGGTCTTTGTCGATCATCATGCTATGGATGGAGTAATGACTCAGTCCTCCTTTCCCGGCGATATTGATATCTGCCGGAGCGATGGCGAGCTCTTTTTTATCCAGTATGTTCAAACCCCGGAACGTCCCGATCAGAATGGAACTGTCGCTATAGGGGACGAGTGTGCGTATCGAGTTGTTGCTGAGGCAGGTGTTGTCTTTGTGCAACCAGGTAAAAGTCTGCCTCTCTTTGTTGAAAAGGCAGATTCCGGCTTCGTCCAGCCCCAGCCATATGTTTCCGCCCTCGTCCGGCAGTATGGCTGTTATGGTACCGTCGACTGGTATATGTTGTTTTAGTTTCCAGTTTCCGGAATAGATGTACAAGCCGCTGCTCTCCGTTCCGATATAGATGTCCTCGTCCGGAGCTTGTGCTACGGAGTGGGCCGGTGAAGAGATTACCGTGTCGGGCAAGATCGGTTCGACTGTCTGGTCCATGCTGCATTTGAATATGGACTGGTTGCAGAAAGCATAGACATTTCCGTCGGAATGCTTCAATAGTCGTACTGCGGCGTTGGTGGTGCATTTTTTGTCGATGCTTTTGGGGTAGAAACGGATTATCTTTTTGGTTGTATGATCGATGCAGTTGATCCCGTTTGAAGTTGCGATCCAGATATTCTTCCGGTCGTCTTCAGCAAATCCCCGGATGTAGTTGTCCGTTAATGTGGCGTTGTTGTTTACCTCATTCTGATAGATGACAAATTCATACCCGTCATAGCGGTTTGCTCCGTTGCGTGTCCCAAACCAGATGTAGCCGTCCGAATCCTGGAAAATATCAAGAACGGAAACTTGCGACAGGCCATCTTCTACTCCCAGGTGGGAGAAGAAGAAATTTATGCTATATGCCGGGGTTGCATATAGCATAACCATATATATGATGAATGCGGTATAGAGTCTTTTTATCATCTGTAGTTTTTATTAAATTAGACCTTTATAGGGGTGTAACTCTGCAAAGATAACGATTTAGAGACGATCTTGAACAGGATTGAGATGATTTTACACGGTGGATTTGTCAGGTAATCCTATTTTTGTAACTCAATCAATTAAAACATCATGAATAAACGAGTATTAAGTTTAACCTTATTGCTGGCCTGTTTCAGTTTGGTGATGCAGGCTGAAGGCCGGATTGTCGAGTCGTTTAACTCCGGCTGGGTATTTAAGAAAGCGCCGGCAGGCAAGGAACTGGCCGTCAATGCGCCCAAATGGGAGAGTGGATGGACCGAGGTCGAGATTCCTCATACATGGAATGCGAAAGACATGCAGGTGCAGTTCGATAATTTCTATGAAGGGCCTGCCTACTACAAAAAGCACTATTTCTTCCCTGTCGAAATGAAAGGGAAACGCGTGTTTCTCCGCTTTGAAGGTGTGGGAGCCGTTGCGGAAGTGTATGTGAACGGTTCGCTTGTTGCGACTCATAAAGGGGCCTATTCCGCTTTTTCATGCGAGATCGGCACGGTGCTGAAGCCGGGAGCGGATAACGAGATCATTGTGAAAGCCGACAATGCGTCACGTCCAGATGTGATTCCTGTCAACCATGTGCTTTTCGGCGTCTATGGCGGGATGTATCGTCCGGTTTGGTTGATCGTGACAGACCCTTATAATATCTGTGTGACCGATTGTGCATCTTCCGGTGTTTACATTACCCAGAAGAATGTCTCCAAAAAGCAAGCGGATGTAAAAGTAAAGGTGAAGTTGGATAATGGAACACTGCAACCTGCTCCGCTCACTTTGCAGAACACGATTTATGACCAGGAAGGGAAACAAGTCGCGACCCAGAGCCGTTCATTCGACCTCGCGGCACAGGGCGTACAGTCGTTCGAAGCCGATTTCAAGATTAAGAATCCCACCTTATGGCAAGGACGGAAGAACCCTTATTTATATAAGGTCGTGAGCCGCCTCGTCCGGGACGGGAAAGTGATCGACGAAGTGGTACAGCCGTTGGGCTTGCGCAAGTATGAGATTGTTGCCGGCAAAGGGTTCTATCTGAATGGCGAGAAATATCCGATGTACGGCGTTACCCGCCATCAGGACTGGTGGGGGCTGGGCAGTGCGTTGAAGAATGAAAATCATGACTTCGACTTGGCTACTATTATGGATATCGGTGCGACGACCGTCCGTTTTGCCCATTACCAGCAGTCGGACTTCCTCTATTCGCGTTGCGACAGCTTAGGGCTGATCATCTGGGCGGAGATTCCTTTCGTGAACCGTGTCTCCGGGCAGGAAGCCGAAAATGCCCGAAGCCAGCTCCGCGAACTGATCCGCCAAAGCTTCAACCACCCTTCGATCTATGTCTGGGGGCTGCATAACGAAGTCTATCATCCGCACGAATATACCAAGGAACTGACTAAGTCTCTGCATGACCTTGCAAAGACAGAAGATCCCGACCGTTACACTGTTTCGGTAAATGGCTACGGACACATGGAGCATCCGGTCAACCTGAACGCCGACATACAGGGAATGAACCGCTATTTCGGCTGGTATGAAAAGAAATTGCAGGATATCGAACCGTGGGTGGAAGGCTTGGAGAAGAACTATCCGGACCAGAAACTGATGCTGACGGAATACGGAGCCGATGCCAACTTGTTGCACCAGACGGAATATCTGGAGAACTCGTTGAACTGGACGAAGCCTTTCTATCCGGAAACGTTCCAGACGAAAACACACGAATACCAGTGGAGCGTGATTGCAGGGCATCCGTATATCGTCGCTTCTTATTTATGGAACACTTTCGATTTTGCCACTCCTCTGGCCAACCGCGGCGACCTTCCCGCCCGTAACATGAAGGGGCTGGTGACGTTCGACCGCAAGACGAAGAAAGACTCTTATTTCTGGTACAAGGCGAACTGGAGCGAAGACCCTGTCCTCTACCTGACACAGCGCCGGAATGTGGATCGCGAAAAGAAAGTCACTTCCATCACTGTCTATTCCAATATCGGCGAGCCGAAAGTCTTCTTGAACGGCCAGGAGCTGTCCGGCATCCATACAGGTTATACCGACGTACATTATATTATAGACAATGTCACCCTCAAAGACGGAAAGAACGTCGTGAAAGCTGTCGTCCAGAGTGACGGTAAGACATACGAAGACACCATCGAATGGATGTACACCGGAGAGAAAAAGAGGGAAGCGGATTCCTTCTCCATCAAAGGGGTACATGCTGGGTTTGAATAAAAAAACAACATACTAATTAAATATAGCTGGCCTTGACTGTAGACGTCACTGAAGTTCGCCCGATTTGTGCAGCTTTAGTGGCGTTTTTTCATATCCAATCATATACTTAAAGGTTCCTTGGAGGTGGTTATATTTAAATTTAAATCAGACAATATCCCCCAATAAAATAAATATCTACAATAAACCATTGTCTCCTAACACTATACTAGAAATAGTAGTTTGTTAAAAAATATTACCCTTGCTACTAATTACAACTATATGGGGTAGGAAATCGAATTAGATGCAGTAGTAGTTTCGATTTGAACCAATGGCTTTTTTACCTTTATTACAATAAGGGTAAAAAAAGACATATCGAGGAAAAAGCGGATTTACCATTCCGATGAATGGATGTGTATAAACGAATCTGAAGAAGGCAAATCTGACATTTTGCAAAAAAACAAAATCGCCAGTAAAATTTCTCATCACACAAAGAATTATATTAATTCCTTTTCTTACTTTTGCAAGAAACCGTATCAGAGATAGCAGATGGGTAAAGGAACAAAAAGCATAGCCTTTTATTTGATGATGATCTTGGTCTTTGGCTCACTTATGTATTTCATAGTCAAAGAAGGAGAAAGCCAGCAGGTCGGAACAGCCGTTCAGACCATGCAAAATGCCCCCAAAACGATGGGGGAAGGCTTTCTTGTGTTCTGGGATTCGGTTACTCATCACATCCAATCGTCGATGGGAATCCTCCTTCTGCAAATCATTACCATATTAATCGTCTGCCGCCTGTTCGGCTGGATGTTCCAAAAGATCGGCCAACCCACTGTCATCGGTGAAATCGTAGCCGGTATTGTACTCGGTCCGTCCGTGCTCGGCCACCTCCTGCCGGGAGTATCCGCGTTTCTTTTTCCACTCGAGTCATTAGGCAATATCACCATATTAAGCCAATTCGGCCTCATTCTTTTCATGTTTGCCATCGGTATGGAACTGGATATCGGCGAAGTCCGCAAAAAATTGAAAGAGACCATCCTGATCAGCCACACCAGTACGGTCGTGCCGTTTTTCTTCGGTATGCTGACAGCCTATTATGTCTATGGATCTTATGCCCATAAAGGGACGCCGTTTCTCTCGTTCGCCCTCTTTATCGGGATTGCCATGAGTATCACGGCCTTTCCCGTTCTGGCCCGTATTATCCAGGAAAAAGGGTTGACCAAAACACATTTGGGAACCATCTCATTGGCAAGTGCAGCCAACGGAGATATCACAGCCTGGTGCCTGTTGGCCGTCGTGATTGCTATCGCTCAGGCCGGCAGTATGCTGAGTGCCGTTTACAATATATTGTTTTCCATCCTGTATATCCTCTTCATGTTTCTTGCCGTTCGTCCTTTCTTACGGATGATCGGGCACATATACCATAATAAAGAGGTAATCGACAAAGCACTGGTAGCCTTGATGTTCCTATTACTGATCGTATCCTCCTATTTTACTGAAATATTGGGGTTGCATGCTCTCTTCGGCGCCTTTATTGCAGGCGTGGTCATGCCGGGAAACATCAAATTCCGCAAGATCATGACAGAGAAGGTGGAAGACGTGTCATTGGCGCTTTTCCTTCCGCTTTTCTTTGTCTCGACCGGATTGCGTACGGAGATCGGCTTGTTGAACACTCCGGAACTTTGGGCCATGTGCGGAATCTTCATAGTTGTGGCTATTATCGGTAAGTTCGGAGGAGCACTGTTTTCCGCCCGTTTTGTCGGTGAAAGCTGGAAAGACAGTCTTTATATCGGGGCCTTGATGAATACGCGCGGTCTGATGGAACTGGTCGTGCTGACGATCGGCTATGAGATGAAGATATTGCCGCCTTCCATTTTCGTCATGTTGGTGCTGATGACATTGGTCACGACCTTTATGACGATACCGTTGGTCTCGTTCATTAAATTATGTTTCAAGACACGCGAAAAGATCAAGGAACACCAGGTTTATGCGGACCCGACCGATGGGATATTCAAGGTGCTCCTTTCATTCGGACGTGCCGGAAACGGACAGATTATGCTCGATGTCGCCCACCAGATGTTTGCCCGTGGGAAGAACAAACTGGACCTGACGGCGCTTCACCTGACCGTCGGCTCCGATGTCAATCCGTTGCATACGGATAATTTCGAGGAAGTGAGCTTCGGCCCTATCCTGTATGGAGCCAAAAAATTAGGCATGAACATCCATACACGCTACGAGGTTTCGAATAACGCCGGACAGGATATTTGCGACATTGTCAATAACGAAGGATTCGACTTTCTGCTGGTCGGTTCAGGTATCTCCATGAGCGACTCGCCGGACGATATCGCGGCTACCCGCTACCGTACCTCTTTCTATAACCGCTTTTTCAAACGCTTCAAAGCTCCCGAATCCTGGTTTTATCCCGGAGCATTGCTGAAAGACAAGACCAAGATGTTTATCGCCCGCAGCAATTGCGACGTCGGTGTGTTCATCAACCGCAATTTTGTGAAGGCCTCCAATACATTGGTCGTCATCAGCTCCGAAGAAGACCTCTTCCTGCTCGACTACACAAGGACATTGCTGAAAGCGACTCACGGTTCCGCAAGCATTGTAGCCAAGATATCCACCACGACGCCCGGACATGACCGGATTGTCAAAGAACTTTGGGATTTCGTCTCGTCTACCCCGCAAACTCATTTGCTGCCGGATAAAGATCTGACACCGGGATTGTTCAATAGCTATAACTTCATGCTGATCGGCTACAACACCTGGAACGATGTATCCGAACATCGTAAAGAGGCACTTCAAAAAATGCCGTCGACATTAATTTTGAATAAGAACAAACGGAATTCTTCGGATAATTAACCCGAAGCTTATGCATTTTATGTGAGTTTTTTCTTCTATCTTTGTGCGAAACCAATCTCAAAAAATCATGGAGTCGCTAAATCTAATAAAGAATGACCCTTGGCTGGCCCCCTATAAGGAGGCGATCGAAGGACGATACCAATATGTGGTAAACAAAGAAAAGAGCTTGACCGGTAACGGCAGACAGACGTTGTCGGAAATGGCTTCCGGGTATCTTTACTTCGGATTGCATAAAACAAAGAGTGGATGGGTTTTTCGTGAGTGGGCACCCAATGCCACCGCTATATACCTGATCGGAACTTTCAACGGATGGAAGAAAGACGACCGGTACAAGCTGCAACGGTTGGGCAATGGCGTTTGGGAGATCACGCTTGCAGAAGATTTGCTGCATCATGAAGACCTGTTCAAACTTCTGGTCGAATGGGAAGGAGGCAGCGGGGAACGTATTCCTGCATGGATACGGCGCGTCGTTCAGGATGAAAATACCAAAATTTTCAGCGCGCAAGTATGGAATCCGGAGAAACCTTATGTATTCAAGCATAAGCGGTTTAAGCCTAATGTCTCTCCTTTGTTGATTTATGAATGCCATATCGGTATGGCTTCGAATGAAGAAAAAGTCGGCAGTTACGACGAATTCCGCCGTATGGTCTTACCTCGTATTGCGAAGGAAGGATATAATGCCATTCAGATCATGGCTATTCAGGAACATCCTTATTACGGTTCGTTCGGTTATCATGTCAGCAGCTTCTTTGCCGCATCTTCCCGTTTTGGAACGCCGGAAGAGCTGAAACAGTTGATAGACGAGGCTCATGGCATGGGGATCGCCGTAATTATGGATATCGTACATAGCCATGCTGTCAAGAACGAAGTAGAAGGACTCGGACGTTTCGATGGGTCTTACACGCAATATTTCCTGGGCGGTGCCCGTCGCGAGCATCCGGCTTGGGACTCCCTCTGTTTCGACTATGGGAAGAATGAAGTGCTTCATTTTCTGTTGTCGAACTGCAAGTTCTGGCTGGACGAATATAAGTTCGACGGTTTCCGTTTCGATGGCGTGACCTCGATGCTTTATTACAGTCACGGGTTGGGCGAGGCATTCTGCAATTACAGTGATTATTTTAACGGCCATCAGGATGGTGATGCCATTGCGTATCTGACGTTGGCTAATAAATTGATCCACGAAGTCAATAAGAATGCGATTACGATTGCCGAAGAAGTCAGCGGGATGCCCGGTTTGGCTGCTAAATATGAAGATGGAGGTTATGGTTTCGACTATCGTATGGCAATGAATATTCCCGATTACTGGATCAAGACGATCAAGGAAAAGAAAGACGAAGACTGGCATCCTTCTTCTATTTGGTGGGAGACAACGAACCGCCGTGCCGACGAAAAGACAATCAGCTATGCGGAAAGTCATGACCAGGCGTTGGTGGGTGACAAGACGATCATTTTCCGCCTGATCGATGCCGATATGTATTGGCATATGCAGAAAGACGATCATAATTTTATGGTGGAACGCGGTGTGGCTTTGCATAAAATGATCCGTCTGGTTACGGCCTCCACCATCAACGGAGGCTATCTGAACTTTATGGGAAATGAATTCGGCCACCCGGAATGGATCGATTTTCCGCGCGAAGGAAATGGCTGGTCGCATAAGTATGCACGCCGCCAATGGGATTTGGTCGATAATATGGATTTGAAATATCATTTCTTGGGCGATTTCGATCGTGAAATGTTGGAGATGATCCGTAGCGTGAAGAACTTCCAGTCCACTCCGATACAGAAAGTCTGGGATAACGATGGAGATCAGATTTTGGCTTATATGCGGAAAAATCTGGTATTCGTATTCAATTTCAGTCCGACAAAATCGTTTACCGATTACGGCTTCCTTGTGCCGAAGGGAGAATATGAAGTGCTGCTGAATACCGATGCCACCCGTTTCGGAGGTTTCGGGCTCGCGGATGACTCCATTCACCATTTCACACAGTTTGACCCGTTATATAAAAAAGAGAAGAAAGAATGGCTCAAATTATACATTCCGGCACGTAGCGCCGTCGTATTGAGGAAAATGAAATGAATTTTAAATTTATGATTTATGATTTGTGGTCAACGCATAAATCATAAATCATAAATCTGACGAATCCGACAAATCATAAATCATAAATCATAAATTACTCATGTTATATCCAATGACATTTAAGCCTATCCTTAAGAGTATTATCTGGGGAGGCTCTGACATCTGCCCGTTTAAGGGGATCACTCCGGTACAGGAAGGTATCGGCGAAAGTTGGGAACTTTCACATGTTGAGGGGAATTATTCCGTTGTGGATAATGGTGCACTCGAAGGTAAAACGCTGGATGAACTGATCCGTACATATGGCAAACAACTGTTGGGGGAAAAGGTGGTCGAACAGTTCGGTTCCACATTTCCTTTATTGATCAAGTTTATTGATGCACGCGATGATTTGTCTATCCAGGTTCATCCGGATGACGAATTGGCTAAGAAGCGTCATAATTCTTTCGGCAAGACAGAAATGTGGTATGTGATCAACGCAACCAAAGGTGCCGGTTTGTATTCTGGTTTTTCAAAGCAGATCGATGCGGATGAATATGTGAAACGTGTCGAGGACAATACGATCATGGACGTGTTACAGCGTTACGCAGTGAATCCGGGCGATGTTTTCTTCTTGCCTGCAGGTCGTGTACACGCAATTGGGGCCGGTTGCTTCATCGCTGAAATTCAGCAGACAAGCAATATCACCTATCGTATATATGATTATGACCGTAAGGGACCGGACGGAAAAGGGCGCGAATTGCATACCGAACTGGCAAAGGATGCGATCGACTATACTTTGTATCCGGACTACCGCACCCATTACAAGGCGCATACGAATGCGACCGTAGAACTTGCCGCCTGCAAGTATTTTACAACGAATTTGCTGGATGTCGATACGATCATGGTTCGTGATTTCTCTGAGCTGGATTCTTTCGTCGTTTATATTTGTATGGAAGGTAAAGCTTCTATCCGTGATAATAAAGGCAATGAAATTTATATTCACCAGGGACAAACAGTCCTGATTCCGGCTGATACGGATGTCGTGACGATTTCACCGGTTCCGGGTGCCAAGTTCATGGAGACGTATATTGGATAAAGACGGTGTATCAAAATCTCCTTGATAAAATGCCGCAGGTTTTCCGGATCATCCGGAGGCCTGCGGCATTTGTTTTTATTCGATTGTCAACTCTAATCTCTGTAAGGCTTTGTCGTCGGATGAACCGCCATAGAGTATCTGGTATTTTCCGGGGCGGACTTCCATCGTTTGTGTATTGTCGTTAAAAGAGTGGAATGTTTCGGGAGACAGTTCGATGTTGACTTCCTGACTGTCGCCAGCTTTTACGTGTACACGCAAGAAGGCCTTCAGCGCCTTGATCGGTCCTTCCGGATCGTTCGGATTTTTGATGTAGATTTGGGCGACTTCGTCACCATCCATTTTGCCAGTGTTGGCAATGTCGAACGTCAGTGTAACAGATTGGTCTTTGGCAATCTTGCCAGAAGACAGCTTCGCATTCCGATAGGCAAAGTTCGTGTAGCTCAAGCCATATCCGAACGGATAAAGCGGCGTTTCGGTCATATAACGATAGGTACGGCCTTTCATGCTGTAATCTTCGAAGTCCGGCAACTGGTCGATCGATTTATAGAATGTGACCGGCAGGCGGCCTGACGGGTTATAGTCGCCAAACAGGATGTCGGCAACTGCTGTTCCGGCTTCCTGTCCTCCATACCAGGCATTCAGAATGGCGTCGATGTTGGCCTCTTCCCAGTTCAAAGCCAGAGCACTACCCGTACAAAGCACATAAACAACCGGCTTGCCTGTCGCCTTCAGTGCTTTTACCATTTCTTGCTGTACTTTCGGCAGTTCGATATTGGTGCGGTCTCCTTTTTTGAAACCTTCCACGTTGACCGGCATTTCTTCACCTTCCAGGCGGGGAGAAATACCTCCGACATAGACAATCACATCCGCATCTTTGACTTTGGCGGCTGTAGCGGCATAATCGACAGGCCGACGCGTACCGATCTGGAAATTGAGGTCGGCGCTGCCCATGCGTTGCATATATTCGATCTTGACAGGATATTTCTTTCCCTTTTCTGCATTCAGCATATACGTCTTTTCCGCTCCGTATTCGTTTTCCCATACTTCGGCTACTTTTTCATCTCCGATAAAGAGACGGAAGGCGTCGTTTCCTGACAACTTGATCTCGACCTGTTCCGTCTCAGGCGCTTCAAACTCGCCGGTGAAACGTGCTGTGAAGTTTGTCAGGTTTACATTCGGTGCGAACTGCGTGTTTCCACCTGTCGTATAATGCAACTGGCTTGCTAAACCTTTGTAAGCCGCTTCTCCCTTGAATTCCGTATTGTTGAAAAATTCGGAAGCGAATCCCTGTCCGGCAGGGGAGGTGATGTGGCTGCCCAAGTCTTGGATTACGAAATCGGCGGCATGATTACATCCCAATTCGTAGATGACTTCTGTATCGGGTACTTTGTTGCGGATACCTTCCAATATTGTTACGGTATGTGTCGGGAAGCCATTGTAGTTCGCCCAAAGCATGGTCGAGTCGGCAGCGTTCGGACCGACAACCGCAATTTTCCGGATCGTTTTACTTAGCGGCAGTGTGTTGTTCTTGTTCTTCAGCAACACCATACTCTTATGCGCCATTTCGAGTGCTTGGGCCACATGTTCGGGGCTTTCCACCACATTGTACGGGATTTGTGCATAAGGAACCCGTTCGTCCGGATCGAACATGCCTAATTCAAAACGCCCTTTCAGCAGTCGGCGGAGGGACACATCCAGATCGTTTTCGGATATCTTTCCGTCCTTCAGAGCTTTGACCAAAGCTCGGTAGCTGTTGCCGCATTCCAGGTCTGTGCCGTTCAGGACGGCATCGGCAGAGGCACTTTCCGCATCGGGATGTGTTTCGTGGCGAGGCGTGCGTTCGTCCCGTTCCCAGAAGTCATTGATCGCACCGCAGTCGGAGAGGATGATGTTTTCATATCCCCAACTGTTCCGGAGGATGTCGATGAGCAGTTTGTCGCTGCTACAGCAGGGCTTGCCTTGATAGCGGTTGTAGGCGCACATGACTTCCTGTACATTCCCTTCTTTCACTAAGGCTTCAAAAGCCGGCAGGTAGGTTTGCCATAGATCACGAGGTGTCACCGTTACATCGAATTCGTGACGGTTCCATTCCGGCCCGCTATGGACTGCATAATGCTTGGCGCAAGCATGTGTCTTGAAGTATTTGGGATCGTCTCCCTGCAAGCCTTTCACTACGGCAACGCCCATCCGTTCTGTCAGGTACGGATCTTCTCCATAGGTTTCCATGCCACGTCCCCAACGAGGATCACGGAAGATATTGATATTCGGGGTCCAGAAGGTCAAGCCTTTGTAGCGGTCGTATTCTTTATCCTTTTGATACTGATGGTATTTGGCGCGGGCTTCGTCGCTTACCATCGTGAATGTCTCATACAGTGCGTCGTCATCGAAAGTAGCCGCCATCGCGATTGCTTGTGGGAAAACGGTCGCTTTTCCGGCACGTGCGACACCGTGCAAGGCTTCGTTCCACCAATCGTATTGGGGAATTCCGAGGCGTTCGATTGCCGGAGTCGTATTCATCATTTGTCCGACCTTCTCTTCCGCAGTCAGACGCTTCAAGAGGTCGTCTATACGTTCGTCGATAGGGAGATCGGGGTTGCGGAACGGATAATCTTCTTGTCTTTGACTACAAGAAACAGACAGCAATAATGTCAATGCTGCCACCGTCAGATGTTTCATTCTCATGTTATTAAATTTTAGATATTGTATGATTTACGTTTTATCTTATTGTAAGATGTTTGTTATTAGATATTTATTGTGATAAATTGTGTTGCAAAACTAATGGTTTACTTGCATTTCTTCAAGTAGAATTACTTAAAATAGGTTACTTCGTCCGTTATTTTAGCAAATGTCCTATTTTTGTAAGATCGAATAATAAAAAGAAAAAGAGATGAAGAAGTTTTTAAGTATGCTTTTGGTAGCGGTGGGACTTGTGTCTTGTGGAGATGATGATAAGCCGTATATTCCCGAGTTGAATAAACTGACGAGTGTAACATGTACGAAAAACGGAAATGCTTTTTTTAACGCGGATATCACTTACGATCAGGACAAGCAAATCAATCGGATTATATTGACTACGGAAGGAAACCAGTTTACCGATAATTATATTATTGTAGACAAGACGATTTCCGTAAGCGGGGTGAAGATGGTTGACGGTTCTCCGACTAATCCGTTTGTTCATACGGTTTACACGTTGAGCGGAAATATGATTGCGGCCAAGGAAGAAAAATCCGAAAACAAGTATATGAGCAATGCTGTGTACACCGCTGTAGAAAACAGGTACACTTATAGCTCTAATTGGCTGAAGTCGGTTTCGCAGGTTATCCAATGGCCGAATGAGAACGGTTCGGGTTATCAGACAAGAGAGATGGGTGAGGTGGATCGCTATTCATGGGAAAATGGAAACGTGGTGCATTACGCTTACCTGCCACAACAAGAGATTACATACGAATATGACTCTCAATTGCGTCCGGAAAACTTCCCGTTCCGGGTTGTCAATTCATTCCGGCCGGTCGGCTTTGATATGATCTCTCCGTTGAACCTGCTGTATGGGAAGATGAATCAGAATCTGCCGACCCGCGCCTATTGGTATAATGTCTCTGCTGCTACGGATATCTGTGCCGAATATACATTCCGCTATACATTGACCGGTGATTATATCACAGGCATGACGATTGAAGAAAAAATCAATCCAGTGAATGGTGTTACTGCGGAAAACAACACGTATGAATATGCGTTTGTCTATAATTTCGTGGCAGAACAGAAGTAGAGAGCTCTACTTCAATAAATCGGGGCGTAGCCGGGCAGTTCTTTCTTGAGCTTGCGCGAGGCGCCACTCCTCAATCTTGCGTTGATGTCCGGATAGGAGGACTTCAGGGACTTTCCATCCATTATAATCGGCTGGCCGGGTATAGACCGGAGGAGCCAACAAATTATCCTGGAACGAGTCGGAGAGGGCGCTTTGCTCGTCGCCGATTGCTCCGGGAATGAGGCGTACGACGGCATCTGTGATGATGGCGGCAGCCAGCTCACCTCCTGTCAGGACATAATCGCCGACGGATATTTCCTTTGTTATCAGATGTTCGCGGATGCGGTAGTCGATTCCTTTGTAATGCCCGCAAAGGATAATCAGATTGTTCAGCATCGACATGCTGTTTGCCATCGGCTGGTTGAAGGTTTCCCCATCCGGCGATGTGTAAATAACTTCATCATATTCCCTTTCGCTTTTCAAAGCCGAGATGGCTCGGTCGATGGGCTCGATCTGCATCACCATGCCGGCTTCACCCCCGAAAGGATAATCATCCACACGCCGCCATTTGTTGGTCGTGTAATCCCGCAGGTTATGCAAATGTATTTCAGCCAAACCTTTGTCTTGTGCCCGTTTCACAATGGAGCAGTTCACCATTCCTTCGATCATCTCGGGAAGTACGGTCAGTATATCTATGCGCATCATATTTTATTTCAGATTTATGGTGCAAATGTAGGAGATTTCCGATAGTCTGCAAAATAAAGTTCCATGGGCATGAAATTTTAGCTCCATGAGCATGGAACTAAGTTTTCCCTTGCATGAAACGATCGGAGAGGTCTTTTCGCATCATTCCATAAACACTGCTTTTTCATCAGAAGATTATTGTTCTTCTCTGTATTTTTCTCTTAACATTTTAGGGGCCATTCCAAAATGTTTCTTCACATATTTGCCGAAGAATGAAATATCCGGAAAATCCAGCTCGACAGAAATTATCTTAATGGTCTTTGAAGTATGTTTCATCAAGTACTCGATATCTTTCAGCACATAGTGGTCTATCACTTTAGATGCAGTTTGTCCGCTTATTTTCTTACACACAGAAGACAAGTATTTGGAAGTGACATGTAATCTGTCAGCATAGTAAGACACATTTCTGTTTTTAGGATAGGAAGACCCCAACAAGTCTATGAAATTCTTGAAAAGATATTCTCCTGAATTGAAAGGGCGAGGAATGACTTGTATCATTCTGTCTATGATAATTTGCATGTCATAAATGAAAGCCAGAATCAAAGCGTCTATAACTTTCTTTTGAGCACCGGAAGGAAGATGAACTTTAGAACACAGAATATCATAATACTGGCAGAAAGTGACCACTTCTTGTGGCTGAAGCGAACATAACGGATTCTTCTCGAACAGGATTTTGATGTCCCATGTATTATCCGCCATTGGCAGGATTCTTTGTACATATTCCGGTGACATACAGATGCAATGACATTTGAAATCAATACTTAATAGACAATCTTCCAGTAAATTATTCGGTGTGCAGATGAAAATGTCATTTGCGTAGGCAACATAAGGGTTACCATTGATACACACTGAGGCTTTACCTTGCAGGCATAGCACAATTACATATATTTCCATTTGAATAGATTCTGTGACATTAATGTCACTAACTTTATCTAAAAAAGCCAGTTCCCCATTATTATATATCGTACTGTGTTGTATGTCAGTAGAATTCAGGTTCGCTTTTCTAACGCTCTCCATAACTGTCGTTTTTTATTTTTTGTTTTTATGGCAAATTAATAGGGTATTCTGTATAAAGCGGTAGTCAAAACGAAGAAAAAAGTAGTTTATATTTCCTTTTCTGGTAATTGTGTTCTGAAATAGACCACTTTTGAGGCCATGACTTTATGCTTTAGAATTTGAAAACCTCCTTTTTTTGCATTCAAAAATGAAATTATAAGGATTATAGAAATATGAAAAAGTTTTATTTAACAGTATCATTGTTTTCTGTTATTGCCTTGACCGGATGTCAAGACAATAAGAAACAAACGATGGAGAATGAATCTGTAAAAGTCAAGATTATGCAGGTTACCGCCAGCCAAGACATGCATTGCAAACGCTTTTCAGGAACGGTGGAGGAAGAGAATGGGACAGCGCTCAGTTTTTCTGTCATGGGAACAGTGAAGACGGTCCATGTCACCTTAGGGCAGCATGTCTCTAAAGGTGAGTTGATTGCTACGTTGGATCCGATTTCGATACAAAGCAGTTACAATGCGGCAAAAGCATCGTTGGAACAAGCCGAAGATGCTTACCGAAGAATGAAAGAATTGCATGACAAAGGCAGCCTGCCGGAGATGCAATGGGTGGAGGTGCAAAGCAAACTGCAACAGGCACGTGCAATGGAAGAAATCGCAGGAAAGAACTTGAGAGACTGTAAATTATACGCTCCTTTCAGCGGAGTGATAGCCGAGAAAACGGTTGAGGTCGGACAAAATGTAACTCCGGCTATCCCTGTTTTCAAATTAGTGACTGCCAATCTGCTGAAAGTGAAGATCGCGATACCGGAAACCGAGATTGCTGGAATTTCACTTGCACAGAAGGCAGAGGTGGCAGTCCCCGCTTTAGGAGATAGAAAGTTTTCGGGTGTGATTGTCGAGAAAGGTATTGTTGCCCACCCACTTTCACGTTCCTATGACGTGAAGATACGTGTGGAAAACTCAGGAGAGGATTTGATGCCGGGCATGGTGACGGAAGTTACTTTGGATGAAAACACCTCTGCTTCTTCAGAGCAGTGCATAATCCCTGCGCATATTGTGCAACTCGACGAAAACAACCGTTCTTTTGTCTGGATTGAGAAGGAAGGTAAAGCTCGGAAGTGTGTGGTGGCCTGTGGTGATTTCACGGCAAACGGTGTCAGGATCGTTTCCGGACTGAAAAGAGGAGACCGGATTATCGTCGAAGGACAGCAGAAAGTATGCGAAGGGACTAACCTTACCTTTTTAGAATAGAAAAATAGAATTATACGACAATGAATATCAACAACAAGAAACGTAATGTAGTAGAATGGGCCATGCACTACCGCCAGATTATCATTCTGGTAGTGTGCTGTCTCGTAGCATTTGGCATATATAGTTTGCCGGAGATGCGCAAGAATGAATTTCCTGATTTTACAATCCGGCAAGGCATCGTTGTTGCGGCGGCTCCGGGCAATACAGCCGGGGAAATGCTTGAGCAGGTAGCCAAGCCATTGGAGGAATACATATTCTCTTATAAGGAGGTAAGAAAGGAGAAGACTTTCTCAAAGAGCCGCGACGGTATTGTATATATACAAGTGCAACTGAACGACGAGGTGAACAACAAGGATGAGTTTTGGAGCAAGTTCCGGCACGGGGTTTCCGATTTCAAATCGCAACTCCCGTCCAATGTGCTGGCCCTTCAGGTGATAGACGATTTTGGCGACACATCGGCCTTGCTCATCACAATGGAGAGCGAAGACAAGACTTATCGTGAGCTCGATGACTACATGGATGACTTGAAAGACCGCCTGCGGCAGATTCCCGCGATAGGCCGTATGAGTACGAGCGGAATGCAGCGTGAACAGATATCCGTATATATAGACAACGCCCGTCTTTCCAAATACGGTCTGAGCGAGCAGACATTGGCTCTGTCATTGCTGCAAAAAGGCTTCACAACCACGGGAGGACGCATCAAGACCGACAAATACGTGTATCCCATTTATGTGGATAAGTCGCTCAATACGGTTTTCGATGTGCAGCAGCAGATTATCTACTCCGATGCGCAAGGCAACAATATCCGCTTGAAGGATGTGGCCCGCGTAGTGAAAGAATACCCCGCCTCCGACAGTTACATTACCAACAATGGGCGCAAGTGCCTCTTGCTTTCCGTGGAAATGAAAAAGGGGCAGAACATTGTAAAAATGGGAGAAGACATCAACGAAGTGCTGGAAGCATTCCAGAAGGAACTGCCGGAGGATGTGGATATTTTCCGCATAACCGACCAAAGCCGGGTGGTAGGTGACAGTGTGGACAACTTCCTGCACGAGCTGGTCATTGCGGTGATCGCGGTCATCATCGTAGTCATGTTGCTTCTGCCACTGCGTGTGGCGTTAGTGGCGGCTTCCACCATCCCCATTACGATATTCATTTCATTGGGCTTGTTCCACGCTTTCGGCATCGAACTGAACACCGTGACATTGGCCGCCCTTATCGTGACCTTGGGCATGATTGTAGACAACTCCATCGTTATCATAGACAGCTATCTGGAACAGTTGGGTGAGGGCGTGTCGCGCTGGCACGCTTCCATCGACAGCACCTTGCATTTCTTCAAGTCTATTTTCTCGGCCACACTCGCCATCAGTATCACGTTCTTTCCTTTTCTGATAACGACAACGGGAATGATTAATGAGTTCTTGCTGAGTTTTCCGTGGGCTACAACCATTATCCTTGCCATTTCGCTGATGGTGGCTACCCTGTTGGTGCCTTTCATGCAATTCTACTTCATCCGGAAACCGATGGAGAAGAAAGATGCAAAAGGGAAAAAAGGTTTCTCTTTCCTTGATTCATTACAAAATGGGTATAACCGGCTGATTGAGCAATGCTTCGCACACCCTAAGATAACGGTAGGTATCGGTGTGCTTTCTGTTTTTGCTGGAATTGCCTTGATTGGGAAAATCCCCCAGCAACTGTTGCCGTATGCCGACCGTAACCAATTTGCCGTAGAAATCTTCCTGCCCACGGGTACTAAAGTAGAACAGACGAGCCAAGTGGCCGACAGTTTGGAGCATATTCTCAGGAGAGATCCTCGTGTGGTGAGTGTGACATCTTTCAAGGGATGCGCTTCTCCCCGTTTCCAGAATTCATACGCACCGCAGGTAGCGGGCACAAACTTTGCGCAGTTCATTGTCAATACGAAAGGGAATAAAGAGACGGAGGAGATACTGGACGAATATGCGCCTGAATACAATGACTATTTCCCCAATGCCCGTATCCGTTTCAAGCAGTTGAGTTATAACGAGGCGGCTTACCCCATAGAAGTGCGGCTCTCCGGAAACAGGCTGGAAGATTTGATACAAGATGCCGGAAAGGTGGAGGCTTCCTTAAAAGAAATGCCGGAGCTGGTACTGGTGCAAACCGATTTGAACGAACCGTTGGCATCCTCTGAAATCATGTTGCGTGAGGATGAAGCTACCCGATTGGGCATCAGCAACCTGACGGTGGAAACAACACTTGCTATGCGCTACGGCAATGGTATCGTAGTAGCCGACATCTGGGAAGGAGACTATAAAACTCCCGTCGTATTGAAAAGTAGCAAAGCGGATAGTGCCTCGCCCGTTGACTTGAAAGACGAGCTTATCCCCATAGCCGGTGGGTTGGCGGATGTGCCGCTTCGTCAAGTGGCGGATGTGGCTCCCGCATGGAAAACCGGACAGATTATACGCCGGAATGGTATCTATACGGTTACTGTGCAGGCCGAGTTGCAACGCGGAGAGAACGGAATGGGAGTGACGGCTCTTGTGCAGGATAAGCTGAAGGATGTCGGGCTGACCTCCGGTGTCACTCTCTCTTATGGGGGCGATTTGGAAGACAGCAACGAGAAGATGCCTCCCGTCATGGCCGGTCTGGTAGCTGCGGCCGTCATCATTTTCTTCATTCTCGTATTCCATTTCCATAAGGTGAATATAGCGGCACTACTTTTCTCCAGTATGCTTTTATGCCTATTCGGTACGGCGGTCGGCCTTTGGATACAAGGCGTAAGTTTCAGTATTACTTGCGTGCTGGGCATTGTCAGTCTGATGGGTATCATTGTGCGCAACGGCATTATCATGATAGATTATGCGGAGGAATTGCGCGCCACGGAACATCTGACGGCAACAGATGCCATTTATCATTCGGCTCGCCGGCGTATGCGGCCCATCTTCCTGACATCTGCCGCCGCATCAATGGGAGTGATTCCGATGATTTTCGGAAAAAGCGGATTGTGGATGCCGATGGGTACGGTCATCTGTTACGGCACGCTCATCACGATGGTATTCCTGCTGACTGTGTTGCCGGCCGCTTACCTGCTTATATTCCGTGGCACGTCAAAGAAACGCAGCGAGGCTGCTTCGTTAGAGTTGCAATAAGAATATGAAATTATCCAATCATTTATATTTTAAAGACTTATTTGTATGAAACTTTATATCAGACAGTTTTTCCTAATCGGACTGGGACTTATGGCATGCTTGCGCATGCCTGCCCAGCACACCTATACGCTGGACGAATGCATTGACGAGGCTCTTAAAAACAATGTGCGCATCAAGAATGCCGACAATGACCTTTCCGTTGCCAAACATGGCAGTAAAGAGGCTTTTACCAAATACTTCCCCTCACTCAGTGCGACAGGAGGAGGTTTTATGGCAGACAAGGGACTGATACAGTTGGAGATGTCTCCGGAAATGGAAATGTCTATACTGAAGAACGGCATCGTGGGAGGCGTTTCCGCCTCCATGCCCCTCTTCACCGGAGGACAGATTGTCAATGCTAACAAGCTTGCCAAAGTGAACGTGGAAGTCAGCCGCCTGCAACACGGCCTGTCGGTGAATGAAGTGAAGCTTGTCACGGAGCGGTATTTCTGGCAAATCGTCAAACTGAAGGAAATGCTGAATACCCTTTCATCGGTGGAAGGACAACTGGAAAGCATCCGAAAGGATGTGGAGGCATCCGTTGATGCGGGTGTGACGAACCGCAATGACTTGTTGCAGGTGCAACTTCGCAAGAATGAGACACGCAGCACACGTATTTCGGTAGAGAACGCCCTTTCCGTATCGCGCAAGCTTTTGGCACAATACATCGGATGCGCATCGGACAGCATCGACGTGGCTTTTGACTTTGGCGGGACATTACCATCACACCCGGATAATTTGTATCGTATTCCGGAAAGCGCCCTCGTGCTTACCAACGAATACAGCCTGCTCCAGCAAGATGTGAAAGCAAGCCGGTTGCAATACAGAATGTCCGTAGGCAAGAACTTGCCGTCCATAGCCATAGGAGGAGGCTATATGTATGACAATCTGATGGATAAGGATCATTCGTTTTGGATGGGGTTTGCCACGGTCAGCGTACCCCTTTCCGGTTGGTGGGGAGGTTCGCACGACATGAAAAAGCATAAGTTGCGGTTGCGCAATGCCGAAAACCGGTTCACGGACCAAAGTCAACTATTGATTATCCGTATGCAGAATACATGGAATGACTTGACGGATGCTTACCAACAAGTGGAGATAGCTGTCGAGAGTATCGGACAGGCAACGGAGAACCTCCGTCTCCAAACCGATTACTACCATGCCGGAACTTGCACTATGAGCGATCTGCTGGAAGCACAAACCCTTTATCAGCAAAGTCGTGACAAATATGTGGAGTCGTACGCCCGGTATGAAGTGAAGAAACGGGAATATTTACAAGCGACAGGTAGATAAGATAAATTTTATTTATACGCGATATGCTACTGATGAAATTAGGGCAACCGCACCAAATCCAGCAGCAACAATTCTATATTTCTATGGAGGGAAAAAAACTTTTTCGTTCCGAATAATTCTTTCTTAAGTGCCTGCTAATTCTGTAATCGGTGCCAGTGATTATATAATCAGTGGTTGTGATTATATAATTGCTGGCACTGATTTTATAATCACTGGCACTGATTACAAAATTTATGGGCACTCCGATGTTTTTTCATGCCTACGCAGATAAGTTTTCTTGTAGCGGGGAAACATTATTCCTTACGAAACTTCTTGGAACTATCATATTTAAATAATTATTTGTACTTTTGTCCGTCAATTTGGCGTAGGCCGGACGGCCCCGTCTCTTTACTGAATAAATTTTAAAGCGATGAATATATCTTACAATTGGCTGAAAGATTATCTTGATTTTGATTTACAGCCTGATGAAGTAGCAGCAGCACTGACCTCCATCGGTTTGGAAACCGGCGGAGTAGAAGAAGTTCAAACCATTAAAGGCGGATTGGAAGGACTTGTCATCGGTGAAGTTCTTACTTGCGAAGAACACCCGAATTCCGATCATTTGCACATTACAACCGTGAATGTCGGCGGTGCGGAGCCTTTGCAGATTGTTTGTGGCGCACCGAATGTGGCTGCCGGGCAGAAAGTGGTTGTTGCTGTAAACGGTACTAAATTGTATGATGGTGACGAGTGCTTTACGATCAAGCGCTCCAAAATCCGTGGCGTTGAATCGAACGGTATGATCTGTGCTGAAGATGAAATCGGTATAGGGACGGATCATGCAGGTATCATCGTTCTACCGGCTGACGCGGTAGTCGGTACTCCGGCCAAAGAATATTATAATGTAAAGAGCGACTATGTGCTGGAAGTCGATATCACACCGAACCGCGTGGATGCCACTTCCCATTTCGGTGTAGCCCGCGACTTGGCCGCTTACCTGAAACAGAACGGTAAACCTGCCAACCTGAAACGTCCGAATGTGGATGCTTTCAAGATTGATGATGAAACTCCGGCTATCGAAGTAGTCGTTGAAAATACGGAAGCCTGCCTGCGCTATTCAGGCATCACGATCAAAGGTGTGACTGTGAAGGAAAGCCCGGAATGGTTGCAGAATCGTTTGAAGGTGATCGGTCTGCGTCCGATTAATAACGTGGTGGATGTCACGAATTATATTCTGCATGGTGTAGGACAGCCTTTGCACTCTTTTGATGCCGATAAGGTTAAAGGTAATAAAGTCGTGGTGCGCTCGGCGAAGGAAGGTTCCAAGTTCGTTACGCTCGATGGTGTGGAACGCACGTTGACCGACCGCGACCTGATGATTTGCAATGTGGAAGAGCCGATGTGTATCGCCGGTGTATTCGGTGGACTCGATTCCGGCGTGACGGAACATACCAAGAATGTATTCCTGGAATCTGCCACTTTCCATCCTACCTGGATCCGTAAGACAGCCCGTCGCTTCGGTCTGAATACGGATGCTTCTTTCCGCTATGAACGCGGCCTGGACCCGAATCAGACGGTCGATGTGATGAAACGTGCCGCCCTGTTGATTCAAGAAGTGGCAGGCGGAACGATTACGGGCGCCATTCAGGATATCTATCCGGCTCCGGTAGCACCGTATCGTGTGGAATTGGTTTATAACAAGGTTAATACGTTGATCGGCAAGGTGATCCCGGTTGAAACGGTTAAGAGCATTCTGGAAAGTCTGGAAATGAAGATCGTTTCCGAAACAGCCGAAGGTTGGGTGATCGATGTGCCTGTATATCGTATCGATGTACAGCGTGATGTCGACGTGATCGAAGATATTCTTCGTATTTACGGGTATAATAACGTGGAGTTCAGTGATAATGTGAAGTCCAATCTGAGCTATCAGACTCCGACCGATCGCAGTTATAAATTACAGAACCTGATTTCCGAACAACTTTGCGGTTGCGGTTTCAACGAAATTCTGAATAACTCGCTGACACGCTCGGCTTACTATGACAATCTTTCCACTTACCCGGTTTCTCACTGTGTGATGTTGATGAATCCGTTGAGTGCTGATCTGAATTGCATGCGCCAGACGTTGTTGTTTGGTGGCTTGGAAAGCGTCGAACATAATGCGAAACGTAAAAATGGCAATATCCGTTTCTTCGAATTCGGAAACTGCTACGATTACAATATCGACCATAAGAAGGAAGGCGAAACGTTGGCCGAATTCTCGGAAGATTATCGTTTGGGCTTGTGGGTGAGCGGTAGCCGTGTGGATAACAACTGGGCACATCCGAATGAAAAGTCTTCCGTTTACGAGTTGAAGGCGTATGTGGAAAATATTTTGGTTCGTCTTGGTGTGAACTTGCAGAAGGTCATTTTCGGTAATCTGGCTAACGATATCTATTCGGCAGGTTTGAGTATTACGACTTCCTCCGGTCGTCAGTTAGGTACGATGGGGATCGTCAGCCCGAAGATCTGCAAGGAACTGGATATTGAAACGGACGTCTATTATGCAGAACTTTCTTGGACATTGTTGATGAAGGAAATCAAGAAGAGCAAGGTTACTTTCTCTGAAATTTCCAAGTTCCCGGCAGTGAAACGAGACCTTGCCTTGTTGTTGGATAAGAATGTTCAATTTGCCGAAATAGAGAAGATTGCAACGGAAAGTGAACGTAAACTCCTGAAGAACATTGCTTTGTTCGATGTGTACGAAGGTAAGAATCTGCCGGCAGGAAAGAAGTCATATGCTGTCAGCTTCTATTTGCAGGATGAAGGAAAGACTTTGAATGATAAGCAGATTGATGCTATCATGAAAAAGATCCAGACGAACCTGGAACAGAAGTTAGGTGCACAGTTGAGATAAATGAAGAATTAAAGAATTAAAAATTAAAAAATAAAGATCATACATCATGGGAAGAGCGTTTGAGTTTCGCAAAGCGAGAAAGTTTAAGCGTTGGGGCAATATGGCCCGTGTATTTACAAAGTTAGGTAAAGAAATTACGATAGCCGCAAAAGCCGGTGGGCCGGATCCTGAGAACAACCCTCATCTGCGTGCATTGATGCAGAACGCCAAGAAAGAGAACATGCCGAAGGAGAATGTGGAACGTGCTATCAAGCGTGCGGTCGAAAAAGATTTCTCTGGTTATAAGGAAATGACTTACGAAGGTTACGGACCTCACGGCATCGCTATTTTCGTAGAAACGGCAACCGACAATACGACCCGTACAGTGGCAAACGTTCGTAGCTATTTCAACAAACATGGCGGTTCGCTTGGTACGAGCGGTAGTCTCGAATTCCTGTTCGATCATAAGTGTGTATTCCATATTGCTAAAAAAGAAGACATCTCGTTGGAAGATCTGGAACTGGAATTGATTGATTACGGTGTAGATGAACTGGATGAGGATGAAGATGAAGTCGTAATCTACGGTGAGTTTGCACAGAACTCCGCTATCCAGAAATATCTCGAAGAAAACGGATTCGAGATTACAAGTAGCGAATTTGTCCGTATTCCAAACGACTTGAAAGAAGTGACAGCCGAACAGCGTGAAGCAATCGAAAAATTGATTGAAAAGCTGGAAGAAGACGACGACGTTCAGAATGTGTTCCATAATATGAAGGAAGATGGAGGCGATGGCGAAGAATAAGTCCGTAATTGTTATAGAATAAAAAAAGAGAGTGCAAGGTTATCATCCTGCACTCTCTTTTTTTATTCTATATCAGCCTTTATGTCAAAAATTCTTCTTTTCTTTGCCGTACTTTATTTCAATACAAATACATTTTTTAGTGGTTATGAAAGGTTTTAGAACTCTACTTTGTGTTATTTCGTTGGCCTTGTCAGGCGTGGTTGTGAGTGATGTTATGGCCCAAAAAGAATTGGGAGTGTTTAATTCTTTAGCAGTAGGTGTGGGCGTCGGTACGACTGGTATTGACGTGAATGTGGCAACTCCTATCACTTCTCATTTTGATTTGCGTGGTGGTTTTTCTATTATGCCGAATTTCAGTATGAATACGGATGTGGATGTCGATGTGGAAGCAATAGAAGGTGTGAATGTTCCCTCTACGATCGATATGGAAGGAAGTATCAAGCGGGTCTCCGGTGAATTGCTTGTGAATTATTATCCGTTTAAAAAAGGTGCTTTCTTTTTGACTGCCGGTGCTTACTTTGGCGGAGGAACTCTGTTAAAGATTAACGGACATAGTGATGAATTGAAGGAACTGGTAGCCGAAGCTGGTAAGGCTGGTGTCGTTATCGGTGATTATACGATTCCGGTAGATGAAAATGGCAATGTGTCAGGTGGCTTGAAAGTTTCGAATTTTCGTCCGTATGTAGGACTGGGGTTCGGTCGTGCCGTACCGAAGAAACGGCTTGGCGTGATGTTCGAACTGGGAGTCCAATTTCATGGCAAACCGGAAGTTTATACGGACTATGGTAATGTCAATGATTTGCTGGATGAGGTCGATCCGGACGATACGTTTTCGAAAGTTATGGATAAACTGACTGTTTATCCGGTTATGAAGATACGTCTTTGTGGACGGATTTTCTAATCGTTCGTAAATATATTTGAATGAAAGCCTGGCTGTGGAGTCAGGCTTTCATTTTTACTATGAATAGTACAGGATTGTCTTCGTCTGTCCGGTCGGGAAAAGAGGTGGCGAGCTCTTTGCCACTTTTATAATAACAATAGGTGTTGCTCTGAAGGTCTATAGATTGAAGTTCGGGAATTTTGCCTGTCTTGTAGAAATTGTCTTCCAGTCCTCCCAGCACGTTATAGGCCTTTGTCTCTCGTTGATCGTAACAAAATGTATAGCTACGTTCCGGCAGGGTAGGATCGTAGTGTGTTGAGACTAAAAAACGTGTCCCAATCTGTAAAGGAAGAATTTTTGCATAATTCTCCGTGATAGCCAACTGGTTGCAATTGATGAGATAGAGCGTGTCGTTCAGGATATGGGCCGGCTGTAAGGAGGGAGCCTGTACATAAACGTGTCCGTCCTTGACGGCTATTTCGGAACCTGTCTTGTAATTGATATCCATTCTTCCCAAATCGGCTACATCCAGTTTGCGTTTCTCGACTTCATTGAAACCGAGATCAAATTTATAGAGCCATTGTTCTACTGTCGGAGCTTGTTTGTTTTCTGAATTGACCAAGTCGATTGTCGCCCACAGGTGGTTGTCATAATAAGCCATGTGGCCGAAAGTTTTCCATGAAGCATCTTGAGGAAGGATACTTTGGAAAAGGAGTTGCCCGTTGTAATCATAATAATATACTTCCTGTCCGGTGCCGATCACGATCAGCCGGTCGTGGACGGGATCGACTGCATAATCGGCCAGTTCGACAGGCTGCTTCGTTCCTGGCCGATATGCCGTTATTTGTCCGAGAAATTGTCCGGAGCTGTTGAAATGATAAAGCCTGTGGTCGCTGACAAGGAAGATGTCTTCACGGTCGCGCTTGATCATTTTGATCTTTTTCAAGGAACAATGTCCGTTGGTTTCCAAAGGAATGGCGATCACCTCTTCGGCGACATCGGACAGGCTTCCTTCCAGTTGGCATTGAGGCAAATCGGTATTATGGATCACTTGATATCCGATCCGGCCGTATAAGGCTATCAGACATATGAATAAAAGATTAAAGGTTTTTCTCATTTCATTTCTAATTAAAAAAAATATCCAACCATTTATTTGTATAAACGGACGATACTGTCGGTTTATTGCAAGGGTTTCTTAATCTTGCAAGAAAACCCAGTTGCTTTCGGAGGAGATATCTTCCCTGTACCGAAACCCTTCCCAAGTAAAACCTTTTAAGGCTTCCGGATCGGTAATCCGGTTTTTAATGATGTAACGGGTCATTTGTCCACGCGCCATCTTGGCATAGATTACGATTGTTTCGGCTTTCCCGTTTTTCCAGACTTTAAAATCCGGTGTTATTACACGGACAGATTGTTCTACCTTTTTCCAGTCGAATGAGGGTTGTAGGTCCATGCTCCCCAAGTTGACCAACAGGTTGTCGTCGGCTTTCACTTCTTCAATAAGCGGTTCTGTTTGACGGGTACGCCAGTAAGCATACATATTCCCTTCTCCTAATTCAGGCAGTTTCACATCATATTCCATCCGGTAAGGTTTGATCAGGTCTAACGGACGAAGGAGTCCATAACAAATGGAAATGAGCCGCAGGTGATCCTGGGCAAAGCGGAAGTCCGCTTCTGTAAAATCTTTGGGATTGATATTCTTGAATACGACACCCGTATAAGCTAACAGAGCTTGTAGCGGTTCTTCTTCTGTAGAATGGAAATTCTGAAAACGGCGGTAACTTTCCAGCATCAGTTTGGGACTGAGCTTTAGTATCCTGCCTAATTCTTCGGCGGGATATTGAGCCATGTGCAATGCGATCTCGATTGCTTCCCGGTTGAATCGGGGCGTTGTGCCTGCAGGCGCTTTTATTTTGGATGTTCCAGCCATTGTCTTAGCTGGAGATAAGATGATATGCATATTTACGAATATATTGTTTTTATTATGTGAATATCTCGTCGTTTATATCCGGTGCATAAATAAAAGCCGGATATCCCGCATCCATTTTCTGATATAACTGCCTGATATCACGATGCAGACTGCTGATAGCACTACTACTATTCCGCCGATCTGCATCGGTTGTAGATGCTCTCCTAAGAAAAGGACACCCATACATACGGCGGTAAGTGGCTCCATACATCCCAAGATCGCAGTCGTTGTCGAACCTATATAACGAATGGCCAGTATGAGCGTAAGGTCGGATACCAGCGTCGGGAGGAAAGCAACCATCAACACGTCTATCGTTGTGTCCAGATTCGGCATCGGGTCGGGTAAATCTCCTTTTATCGCCAGATTTATCAGAAAGACAATCGCTCCGGAAAGCAGGATATAGAAAGTGGCTTTCAAGCTGTCGAGCCTGGCAATCCGGCTTCGGTTCATGCCTACGATGTAGGTTGCATAGGCAACTACCGTAGCCAATACCAACATCAATCCTTTCATATTGATAGAACCTCCCGGCGTATTTCCTCCACTCAACATATAGACACCGCTTACCGCCATCGCCATTGCCAGCAATATCGGCATTGTCAGCTTGTCCTTATAAAATACAAACATGATCAGGCTGACTACCACCGGATAAAGGAAATGGATGGTTGTCGCTACCCCGCTCGGAATATAAAGATAAGCCTCCGTCAGCCAAAGCGCCGTGATGGCATAGAGCGTACCTAAGATAAAAGCGATCCCGAATTCATCTTTCTGTATATCGAACGGAATCTTTTTCATCCACATCAGTACGGCAACCAGTACGGAAGCTAAAGAAAAACGGTAAAACAGCAACGAATCCAAACCTACGCCGTTTTCAAGTGCGGGAATGGAAAAAAGAGGAATCAATCCGAATGTGGCGGATGCGATAAGTCCGTACAAAAATCCTTTTACCTTCATGTAAATTCACTGTCTATTGAAATGAGGGGACAAAAGTAGCAAATCTTTCCGAACCTTTTCTAACGAAATGGGATTCATGCTTTGCTATTCTTTTCGATTAATTTTGTATGTTTACGGCGTATTAGAAAATGATGGACAGATAATTGTGTCCGGGTGCATGATGAAAACCCTTGTTTAGGGAGAGTGGAAATTAATACAAACTTTATATTATATGAAAGTCGGAATCGGTATTTTACTATTATTCTTTGTTGCTTCCTTGCAGGCACAGAATATAACAGGAAAGGTTACGGACAATAAAAACCGACCGGTAGATGGTGCAACTATCATTTTGCAGGCAATAGATTCTACTTATATAAACGCCTCTATCTCAAATGTAGACGGAACTTTTGTGCTGGATAGCCTGCCGGAAGAATACCGCTTGATCATACAACATCTCTTGTACAAGACCAAGGAAATCATAGGAAAGGGGAAAGATGCCGGTCTCATTCGACTTGATCCGCAAGATTATGCTTTGGAGGAAGTCGTGGTAAAAGCGGAGCGTCCTTTTGTGAAGGTGGAAGAAGGGCGTTTGGGGTATGATCTGTCTGTTCTTGCCGGCGACGGAGTGGTGAACAATGCCTACGAGGCTCTGACTAAACTCCCCGGTGTCACGGAGAGTAAAGGCGCGCTTACTTTGGCTGGTACGGGAAACTTGACTGTGATCTTGAATGGAAAGCCGACCACAATGGACACCGGACAACTCGAGACGCTTTTGCGCAACACTCCGTTAGACCGGGTGGAGAAGGCGGAAGTCATGTACAGTGCACCTCCCGAATATCATGTAAGAGGAGCTGTGATTAATGTTGTCCTGAAACGCTCGAATGATTATTCTTTCCAGGGAGAAGTCAATGCCGATTATACAAACCAATATTTCAATAGTGGTGGAGCGAACGGCAATTTTCGCTTATCGACGCCTAAGATGGCTTTTGATGTCATGTATGGAGCCAATGATGTAAAAAAGATGGAATATATGAATCTCTATTCTAAGCACACATTGAAAAATCAAGTATATGATATCAGGCAAAACGAGCAATTGCGGATGAAGTATTGGAACCACAATCTTAGGACTGCATTCGAGTATAATCTGAATGATAAGGACCATCTCAATATCGCTTATACCGGCAGTTTCACTCCTAACCAGTATAGTAATAGCTTGACTTCCGGCAATTACCAGGCAAGCAATGTAGACAAATATGTTGAGACCCGTATGCACAATGTCACTTTGCAATATCATTCCGGAGTCGGATTTGATGTCGGTGGAGATTACACGCATTATACGTCCGATAATAACCAGACGTTGCTTGCGGACTATGCGGATGGCGGTCAGAGCAGTTTCTCTATAATCGGTGGTCAAAAGATAGACCGGTATTCTATTTATGCCGACCGGAAGCGTCATTTGGCTAAAGAATGGAATTTAGGCTATGGTATATCTTATCGATTTGCGAAAGATCGTGATTTTCAGACCTATGATAAGGTTACAGGTGATATTCCGACCGAAAATACAGATTCCCGGCTTCGCGAGCAAACGGCCAACTTCTATGTCTCCCTGAGTAGGAATTATGCGACCGGTACGTCGGTTTCTGTCTCTGCTACAGGTGAATATTATACCATTGGCAGTTATCGTAAGTGGGCGGTTTATCCACAAGCATCCCTGACGTATGTAAAATCTCCCAAACATTTATTCCAGCTTTCGTTATCAACGGATAAGACTTATCCGGGTTATTGGGATATGCAGTCTTCCGTCAGTCATCTGAACGGATATACCGAGCTTTGGGGAACACCGGGATTGAAGCCGTCGACAACCTATAATTTGAATGGCAATTATATATGGAAACAAAAGTATATTTTTGGCCTGTTCTTCATGCATACATCTGACTTTTTTGTTCAGACGGGCTATCAATCAACCGACCGTTTAGCATTAATCTATAAGAATACGAACTGGAACTATATGCAGATGTGGGGGGCAAACATCATCCTGCCCTTTAAAGCCGGAAATTGGCTGGATTCACGGCTGACTTTGGTCGGTATGCAGGTTCACCAGCGTTGTGACGACTTTTTCGATATCCCGTTTAACCGGAGAAAATGGATGTTCAACGGTTCACTGGATAACACGTTTAAAGTCAACAAAAATCTGGCTTTCGAATTGATAGGAAGCCTGCAAACCCCGATGATTCAGGGAACTTTCGATATTGAAGCGGTCTATAATCTTGCTGCCGGATTGAAATGGAATTTTGCTAACGATAGGATAAGTCTGTCAGCCCGTTGCAGTGATCTTTTCAACTCAGGTATGCCTGACTTGAAAGTCCGTTTTAAAGGGCAGCATTTGGATATGAACAATGGTTTCTATTCACGTGCTTTCACCTTACATTTCAGTTACCGTTTCGGTGGATATAAGAAGAAAGAAGTCAGAAAAGTCGATACCTCAAGGTTCGGACATTAGAATGGGGCCTGTTTTTCTTTTGGGGCTGTATGCCAAATGTACTTCCTCCGTCTTTATGGATAGCATACTGGACGAGTTACAACTTGTCCAGTATGTTATTTATTTTTTGTAAATTATTTTTGCATGAGACGATTTGCCGAGAAGGCATTTCGTCTCCTATCAGGTCGTATATATCATGTAGCAGAGGTTTTACCCGAAGGGCGAGCCGTTCGCCTGCTTCTGTCAGGTGGATTTGTTTGTTACGCCGGTCCGTCGGGTCTTCCCGTCGTTCCACCCAGCCTTTCTTTTCTAGGTTATTGATAAATTGGTCAGGCAGGCTTTATCTTTAGCTGTCTGTTCTGCCAGATATTGCTGGCTGACTCCGGGTTTCTTCCATAGACGGTGCATCACCTGGAGCATTTCAAATGTCATGTCGACATTATTGGTTTTTAATACTCTTTGTATGGTCTGGCGAAAGGTCATTCGCGTTTTCAGGATTTGGAGTATTAGTTCGTGTGCCGTTTCGTTATTTGCCATTGCTGTTTACTTTTACGGCACAAAAATAAGGAATATCCTTGAGATATCGGTTAGATGTTTGACTGTCGGTCAAAGAATGCGCCGTTCCAATTCGTCCAGCATATTCACGCGTTCCAAAGAGAATGTGTTGTCATGTGTTTGGATATATTCCAAGAGTGTCTTGGCCTTTTGCAACATTGCCTGTTCCTCGTCGGGGTAGAGATAACTTTCTTCGATCAAGGTCTTGACGGCTATCTCAAGACGGGGGATTCCGCCGTTATCGTCACTGTCGAGCTGGCGGATAAGTTCTTCGGGCTGGACCGTCATAAGGGTGGGACGGTCCAGTTTGAGGGAACTGTATATGGTTTGGATCAACTCCGGTGTATGGCGGGCCGCATTTGTGTTGCGGTTCATAATGATCTGAAGAACCACTTTGGTAAGCTCCTCGATCTGTACCAGGATAAAATCTCTCTTAAGCATAAGAAATATCAGCTTTTAAAATGGTCAATTCTCGATTGTCAATTGAATAATGCGTACATCCTTCTTAGGGCGGTCATATTCGTCGCGAGGTTGTCCGGCAATGGCATCGAGCACGTCGAATCCTTCAATGAGTTCGCCATATACGGTATAGTTGCCGTCCAGATGGTGGCAACCTCCTTCAGTGGTGTAGGCCTTCCGTTGCTCTTTGGTGAACAGCAGGTGCCCGGGTGTGGCACGTACCATTGAATCTACTTGGGCGTTGATCTTGCGCAGACGTTTCTGGTATTCGCGTTTATTGCTGGCTTTCTGCATGCGCAGTTCGGCGCGGACGGGATAGAAGAACTTCTGCATGGCCTTCTCCTTGATATCCTGGTTAGCGATCATTTCCAGCGTGTCCAGTTCACCATTAGTGTAGACTTTTCCTTGTACGATATAGAATTGCGACATATCCGATTTCTTTTGCGGGTTGATGTCGTCGTTCTGGCGGGGAGCAGCCAACGCACCCCGTTTGTTGAAATGGTGAGGCTGCATCTCCGGCATGATCTCCGAATTTCGGTCTCCGAAACCGCAACGGGCACCAGCGGGAGCATTGCGTGAATCGGGAGCGCCGCCCTGTATCATAAATTCCGGGAGTACACGAGTGAATAGCGTTCCGTCGTATTCGCCTCGTTTGGCGCGTTCGATAAAGGTACGGACGTGGTTGGGAACATCGTCATACAGTTTCGCTTTCAGGATTCCAGCACTTGTGTTGATGGTGACTATTTTCGCTGGAGTCTGTTCTGATGCGGAGGTTACGGTGTCCGCATCGCTCTGTCCGAAGATAGGAGAGAGGTAGGTCAGCAAGCCTAATAAGATATAATAGCTCTTTTTCATCTTTTAAAATATTTGGTGGGTAAAGATAGTATATATGTTGTTAAACACAAAGTAAATGGCTACCTTTGCAGCCTTTAAGGCAAATTTAAGATTATAACTACACGTATTATTATGAATTGGATTAATGATTTGTTATGGGGCGAGGGCATCGGCCACTCCATACTTCTGCTTTCCTTTGTGATCGCTGCGGGCATACAATTAGGTAAGATCAAAGTCTTCGGCGTATCTTTGGGAATTACTCTTGTGTTGTTTGTGGGGATCATTTTAGGGCATTTCGGTTTTACGATCAACCACAATGTGATTCACTTTTTTAAAGAGTTCGGATTGATACTTTTTGTCTACTCTGTAGGTATGCAGGTCGGACCGGGTTTCTTCTCTTCTTTCAAGCAGGGAGGAGTTACGCTGAATATGCTGGCGTGCGGTATTGTGTTTTTAGGAGTCTTGACGGCTGTCATTCTGCACTATGTGACTGGTATCCCGATGCCTACGATGGTCGGTATCTTATCGGGGGCGGTAACGAATACACCTGGATTGGGTGCTGCCCAGCAGGCATTTTCCGATATGCACGGAGTGTCTGACAATACGATTGCTTTGGGATATGCTGTCGCTTATCCGTTGGGTGTGATCGGTATTATCCTGTCTATTATCTTGATTAAGTATATTTTTCGTGTAAGTTTCGATAAGGAGAACGAGCAGTTGAACAGTGAGGATTCTTCGCATATCAATGGCGCCAAGCCGATCTCGTTGCTCGTGAAGAATCCGGCTATCTTCGACAAGACGATCGCAGAATTGTCGAACCTGCTGGAACATCGTGATTTTGTTATTTCCCGTGTCTGGCGTGACAGCAACAAGCAGATCGAAATCGCTTCCGCCAATACCATTTTAAGGGAAAACGACAAGGTTTTTGTCATCACGACCGAGGCGGATGCCGAGACGATCAAGACTTTTGTCGGGGAAGAGATCGATATGGAACGTAAACAGTGGATCCGTATGGAGAGCCAGTTTATCAACCGCCGTATCCTGATTACGAAACCGGAACTGAACGGTAAGCGTCTAGGCCAATTGAAACTGCGTAAATTATATGGTATCAATATCACCCGTATCAATCGTGCCGGTGTCGATCTGGTTGCCAAACCGGAATTGACGTTGCAGGTTGGCGACCGTGTGAATGTAGTCGGTACCGAAACAGCGGTTTCCAATGTGGAAAAGGTTTTGGGTAATTCGATGAAGCGCCTGAACGAACCGAATTTGATCACGATCTTTGTCGGTATTGCGTTAGGTATCGTGCTGGGTAGTATTCCAATTACCTTCCCTGGTATTCCGCAGCCGGTCAAGTTAGGTCTGGCGGGCGGTCCGCTGGTTGTGGCTATTTTGATCAGCCGCTTCGGTTACCATTATAAATTGATTACTTACACGACACAGAGTGCGAACTTGATGTTACGTGAGATCGGTATTACACTTTTCCTTGCTTGCGTAGGTATCAGTGCTGGTGATGGTTTTGTTGATACGATTGTGAATAATGGCGGTTTTGCCTGGATCGGCTACGGTTTCATTATTACGTTTGTGCCGTTGATGATCATCGGTTGTATTGGCCGTTATTTCTGCAAAGTCAATTACTTTACGCTTATGGGGCTTATTGCCGGTAGTACGACCGACCCGCCTGCATTGGCTTATTCGAATGCGACAGCCGGAAACGACGCTCCATCGGTAGGGTATGCAACTGTCTATCCGTTGACTATGTTCCTTCGGGTATTGACAGCGCAGCTGTTGATTCTGTTCTTCGCATAACTGTATAATTATTGTCGTAGAAGAGGGGCAAAAAGACGACCGTCTTCATCACTGTGACGACCGACTTTATTTCCATGAAGTCAATGTTCGTTTCCTATGAACATTGACTTCATCGCGATGAGGACGGTCATTACGACGATGAAGACGGTCGTTTTTTTATAGCAATATGACTTCTGCTTTTATATTATAGAAATCGGGATTACTTTTTTGTCTGTTCTGTTGCTGTCGGTATTTGTCGCGTGCTGTCCGGTGTGGCCGGGTGTAGAGGAATTAAAGGGTATTTTTTCCGGCGACGGAAAATGTCGGAGAAGCGGGTAAAGTCTTTCTTGTACATGATGCCTACTCCCTGTGTTGTCAGGGCTTGTTTAAGGATCATGTACATATCGTTGGCATGGTTGTAGGCTTTTAGGCGGATATCACCGCTGGGTGTCAGCAGATATTCGAGGTCGAACTCACCGATGAAAGCATTCTTCTGGTTGTTTACGATGCTGTTCTTATATCCGAAGTTTCCGTTGAATATGAGGCGATTGTTCAGCAATTGGCTGGACAGCAGCATTTCTACTTCTGTATCTTCGATACCGTCCTGGCTGGTTCGGATATTTGTACCGAGTTGCACTTTGTCGGTGAAGCTGTTCATGATACTGGATATCTGGGAGGAAAGGGCGGATGAGGCCACTGCGCTGAAATCGTTCGATTTATATTGTGCATTGTATTCCGGTGTATAGAATTTGTTCAGAACCAGCAGATAGATGATTTGCCGGGTCATCATGTCTTCTGTATCGACCAAACTTTTGACCTGCCGTTGGAGTTCTTCGTTGGAGCTCGGCAGTTCGAGGTCGAACGAAATAGTTGGGTTCCGCAGCACACCGTCTAATTTCAATACGCAGTTGACCGGCGTATTGCGTCGGGAACTTTCGTACGTCAGACTGGGGTCCAAATCCTGTATGTTGGCTGTCACGTTATAGATGGCATTTACATTCATCGTTGCCTCGAAAGGATCTCCCCGAAAGTTGATAATACTGCCATCCCGTATCTTAAAGTTTTTATGGATGAGTTGTTGCAGGCTGAAATTATAGTTTCCTTGCACGATCCCGATGTTTCCATACATACGCAAGTCGGTTTTCGTCCCGTATTGTATCTGAAGGCTTCCGTTACAATTCCCAGTTATTTTATCTCCTGCGACCGGATCCATGATCAGTTCGATGTCGGCATCTGGTGTGATGTCGAGAAGGAAGTTCATGCGCAATTCCGCCCCTTCATCTTCGTTTTTGAAAATAAGAGGTTTAATGGAATCGACCGGTTGTGTAAGTGCCATTTCCCGTAATTCCTTTTTATTCACGAAGGTGATGAAATCATATTCTGCCGCAGAAGAGTTGTTCATGAAGTCGAGTTTGACGGATGTTTTGGGATCACTTCGCATATTGATGTCGAAGTTGATCAATTGTCCATTCCCTTTTATGGAGGCTGTTCCGGTTCCGAAGACGGTTCCGAAGATCAGCGGATTTTGCTTTTGAGGTGCATCGAATACCAACATATTGTTTGTTTGGACTCCTACATCGAAGCTGACATCCTTGAAGTGTTTGTGATTGACGGTCAGGTTTACCTTTGCCGAGTTGCCGAACTTGTCATGCACTGTTACGTTGCGTCCGATGATGGCTCCCGGAGTCAGGTGGATGGAGTCGGAAAACGTGTAGTAGGTGTTCAGATATTCGATACCCAGGCCACCATCGAGAACAAAGGCATCTCCCTCTACATTCAGCTCCTTGAATGGACCATGCAGGTGGACATTGCCGAATCCTCGTCCTTTCATGTTCTTGGCGATATTCTCGACGAAAGGCCGCAGGAAAGCGACGTCCAGGTCATTCGCCCCGAAGAAGAGGGAAAGGCCTGCGTTTTTGCCGACCGGATAGATATAGCCACTGACATCGGTCCAGGTCGTATCGTTCTTGTAGATGCTGCCTAGCATCAGAATGCCCTTTTGCTGGTCATCCCATTCGCTGAAAAGGTTGAGGCGCCCTAAGGGTACTTGGTTGAACGAAAAGTCTTGTACTTCGAGGTCGGTGTTCAGCATCCGGCTGCCGTAGAGGTCGGTGATGTTGAAGGTTCCGGTAGCCTTTCCGGCAAACTGGAGCACCGGGATGTTCAGGATGTCGAAGATGTAGCTCAGTTCGACTTGTTTCAGGTCCAGCAACAGTGTGTCGGCCGGATCTTTCGAAACCGTTCCTTCCATGTGGAGATATTCGGTGCCGTTGGAGACGGAAAAGTCTTGTATCCCGATCTTGCCGTCTGCAATGGTGATGGTGGACGGGGCGATGTGCCAGGTGGAATCGTTCAGGATCAGCGGACTTTCGTTCAGCGAGATTTCTGTGCGTAGTTTGGTTGGCCCTTTTTCCTGTTCTTCCTCGATGAAGAGCGTGGAGGCGGAAAGGTCTGCTTTAAATAGTCGTTCTTTGTTGTTTGCCCAGCTGATCTGCGTCTTTATCTGGTTGTCTTTTGCATCTACTTTCAGATCCATGTAGTTGCGTAATCCTTTGGCATTGTAATTGGTTGCCTTGAGTTTCAAGTTTACCTTGTCTTCGGGATTGTCACAGGTCAGATAGCCGGATTCGAACATAGACTTACCGATGTTGAATTTAGGTAGGTAGGCCTCGAAACGGAAGCGGTTGTACTGGTTGTTATAATGCCCTGTGATACGTCCCTGGTTCAGCATCGTAAAAGGGAGTTTCAGAGTGTTGGATATGACTTCTGTGTTTTCGATCGTCAGCAAGAGAGAAAAGTTGTTTTCCATCACCTTCTGTTTCTTTTGCGTGACGTTGATCAGAGCCGGAACATACCCTTTTAATGTCTGCATAAGGCTGGGAACGATTGTCGTGAAGGAGTAAGCACCCGTCACTTCGCCATTCAGAACGTCGGAGGTGATGGTCAGATGACGGTTCAGCGAATGGCCTGTAGCCTCCACCTTGAGCTTTTTCAGGAAAAAGCTGTCCGGCTTGGTTTTGAAAGAGAGGCTGTCAAGCGTAATGCTTCCTTCCAGATTGTCGATGTTGTTGCCTGTGAAATCGGCATTCAGCGAGCAGGAGATGTCCGGTGCTTCGTATTTATTCGTCAGATGGAGACTGTCCGGACGGAAATGTTCCAGACGTGAAGTGAAGTTGAACATGGAATTCTTGCCTTCATGCAGGAACAACCCTTCAGCATACAGTTTGCCGTTCGGATCGTCGATGTCCAGCACTCCGTTGAATCCGTTTTTCTTGAAGTTACCTGATAGGAGTATGTTTTCGTATTTATAGCCTTTGTATTCAAGCTCATCTATATTAGCCTTGATATTACCCGAAAACGATCCTCCTGCAGGACGGTGCGTGTCCAGTGTAACGGCTAATTTGGCTGTTCCATACGGATTGCCGTCTGGAAAAAGTTCGTCCAGGTGCAGGGTGGAGGTCGAAAGGTGTCCTTTCAGGTAGGCGGCGATATTCTTCTCCTTGTCATTCCCGAATATCAGGTCGGTCTGGACGGAACCGATCGCCGACGAGAACTTGCCGAAAGCGACCAGGTTGTCGAAGAAACCGGATATTTCGCCAGTAAAATTGATCGTGCCTAATTTGACGATCGCATCCGGCAGTTTGACCGGACGCTGGTTGAAGTTGTTAGCCAGGCCCGAAATTCCTTCGGTCGTGATATACATCTTATTGACTTGCCCGAAGATATAGGCGTCTTCCGGATGTGTGATCCCTTTCATCTCCATCTTGCCGACGAAAAGCATCTTGTCACTGTATTTCAGTGTCAGCCGTTTCAGGTCGATATTGTTTATGTAGCCTGATGCCTCGGCCGAAAGTTCGATAGTTTCCGAGAAGTTACGGAATGCCGGGACGAAGGTGGAGAGGTCTTTCAGGCAAATTTGCGAAGGTGCGATATTTAGTTCGATGGGCGAACGGTCCAGCCAATCGGATGCACTGGTAGCTTCCCCAGTATGGATATGGGCGCGGTCTATATTGAGGTCCGTGTCAGGCAGCTTGATTTCAAAGTTGTTAATGATCGCGCTGTCCTTGTTGGCCACTATGTTGAGTGACAATTTGTTCAACGAAAAGCCCGAAGCCTCGTCGAAACTCATCTTCTTGATGTTGGCATTGAGGCTGTCCTTGTTGAATGCCTTCATCGAAATTTTAGCACTCATATTGCGGATGTCGATATGCTTGGCGTTGAACTTTCCGGGGGTGACGGCTGCATTCTTCACATCGTAACGGAAATTACCGCGGCGTATCAGGATCGAGTTGAAACGCAGGTCGATATTGGATTGTTTTTTCACCGTATCTTTGCTGGCGAAAGCATCGATAACGAATTGCAGGTTCAACTTGTCTGCCGGCGTTTCCTTGTTCAGGTTGACGGAGAAACCGAACAGGCGGACTGTCGAGAACACAATCTTTCCATTCAGCAAAGGTAGGATTTCGAAACCGGCCGACACATGGTTGGCATCGAACAGTACGGCTCCGCTTTTATCTTCGAGATACAGATTTTCCAGCACCAGGCGGTTGAACCACTCGATGTCTACATTCCCGATCCGTACGGGCACACCTAAACGTTCGGATAATTCTGTCGTTGCCGTATTTGCCACTTTTTGTTGCACATAGGGAATGCGCAACAAGATGGCTGGAGTTGCGTAGAATATCCAGAACAGGGTGAGCAGGGTGATGATTATGTATTTAAGTCCTTTGATATCTTTACTATATTTAAGCACAAAACTACAACAATATCCCGATAGATTTCGTTAATTTGCACAAAAATTAAAACGAAGATATGAGTGTGACAATATTAGGAATCGAATCGTCGTGCGACGATACTTCCTCTTCTGTAATACGCGACGGCGTGATGCTGTCGAATGTAATTGCCAGTCAGGCTGTTCACGAAGCCTATGGCGGTGTTGTTCCCGAACTGGCTTCCCGCGCACATCAACAGAACATTATCCCAGTGGTTGCCGAAGCGATCAAGCGTGCCGGTATCGATAAATCCGAATTAAGTGCCGTTGCTTTCACCCGTGGGCCGGGTTTGATGGGATCATTGCTGGTTGGGACTTCCTTTGCTAAAGGCTTGGCTGTCTCGTTGGATATTCCGATGATCGAGATCAACCACTTGCAGGCACATGTGCTGGCTCATTTTATCAAGGAGACGCCGAAAGATGATCATGCTCCTTCGTTCCCGTTCCTTTGCCTGTTGGTTTCGGGTGGAAATTCGCAGATTATCAAGGTGAATGCTTACAACGATATGGAAGTGATCGGGCAGACGATCGACGATGCTGCCGGTGAAGCGTTTGACAAATGTGCAAAGGTGATGGGGTTAGGTTACCCCGGTGGTCCCGTCGTGAACCGCCTTGCTAACGAAGGAAATCCGAAGGCTTTTACATTCAGTAAGCCGCATATCCCCGGTTATGACTATAGTTTCAGCGGATTGAAAACCTCTTTCCTTTATACCTTGCGTGACAAACTACAGGAAGATCCCGATTTTATCGAAAAAAACAAGCAGGACCTTTGTGCCTCTTTGCAAGCGACGGTGATCGATATCCTGATGAACAAATTGCGTCGGGCAGCGAAAGATCTGAACATTAAGGAGGTGGCTGTTGCCGGTGGCGTATCGGCCAATTCCGGCCTTCGGGATGCTTTCCTCGACCATGCGAAACGTTTTGGTTGGAAGGTGCATATCCCGAAGTTCTCTTTTACGACGGACAATGCAGCGATGGTTGCCATAACGGGGTATTATAAATATCTCGACAAGGAGTTCTGTCCGATGGATGCCGCTCCCTTTGCAAGGGTAGAGGCGAAGTTGAAGTAATGTAAATTTTATTCCATGCCTATGGAGCAAAAGTTTCATGCCTATGAAACTAAATTTTCATGCGCATGGAACAAAGGTTTCCTGCCGAGGAAACTGTTTGTATGACGTGAGGAAAAATAGAGAAGGTAAGAATGGCTATAGAAAAAGAAATAGGCGAGTGTCTCCGTGCCCGTCACCTGACGATGGGGACGGCTGAAAGTTGTACCGGCGGATATATCGCACATCTGATAACACGTGTGGCCGGCAGTTCCGATTACTTTTGCGGGGGAGTCGTTTCCTACAGCAATGAAGTGAAGCATCATGTTTTAGGCGTTTCGGAAGAGAGCTTGGCACAATACGGAGCAGTCAGCCGTTCGGTTGTCGAGCAGATGGCGTTGGGAGCGATCCGCGTGTTAGGTTGCGACTGTGCCGTTGCCACTTCCGGTATTGCTGGCCCCGGTGGAGGTTCACCCGAAAAACCTGTCGGAACCGTCTGGATTGCTGCCTCCTTGAAAGACAAGGTTGTATCCGAATGTTATCATTTCGGGACGGAGCGTGAAGAGAATATCCGGTTGGCGGCGAGAAGGGCGTTGAGGATGCTGCAGCAGTTGTTATAAATATTTTCCGTTATTGATCCTTAGAAATAAAACATCCCGTATAAAACACCCGGCCATTCTCCCGTGTCGTTTGGTTGGAAACCTCGAATTGCGGAAAGGCCTGTTCCAGTCGTAGTGCCAGCGTGTCGCCTAAAGATGTATATAAACTGTCGGCGGCCAAATTATAAGGGAGGCTACCGAAATAACAAAGATGATTTTTGTTCATGAAAAGGTCGGCGCCTACCCATTCTTTCCGGATACGCCATTCGGCCGAATCGGGGAGGGAGATGTAGAGGTCGAGGCTGTCCGATTGTACCATCAGGTTCAACGGAGCGTTCCGATCGAATGAATGGCGCAGGCGATCTTGGTCGGGAAACAGGTAGCTTTGCCGGTTTCGTTGGATTTGGGCTACTTCTTCGAGCAACTTCTTGCTGTAACTTGCCACCCATATGCCTTCGTGCTGGTAATAACCGAAAAAACGGTTTCCGGCGTCCGGGTAATAGGTAAAAGTGATGCCGTTCCTTTTCTGCTTTTGTGGGGCGAATGAGCCGAAAGACTTTTGCAATGTATTTTTCTCTATCCGACCTGCGAGGCTGTTTCCCGCCTGTGCGTAAAAGACGACTCCCTGGGGATGGAAAGAGAGAAGCAGCCACGGAAGATCGTGGTTGTTTTGGATGATGGAAAGATAGATATCCGGGACCTTCGAGGCGAAAGCATCCCGTTCCGAATTCCGGGATAAGATATATTTTGTGAAAGCGGCAGGGCGATTTACACTCAGGATCGCATCCGATGCCGGGGCGACTAAGGTATATAGATCAGTCCGCACCGTCTCTTTCTCTTTTTGCATTTTGCTTAAAAAGAACCAGACTGCCACCAGCGTAGCGAGAGCAGCTATAATGAATGTCACTATTTCCCGCTTGTCAGCTTTCATTGTGCGTTATGTTTTCTTGGGACTCAGGAAATATTTACACCAAGGTTTGAGTCCGCATTCTTCACATTTGGGCTTGCGTGCAATGCAGGTGTAACGTCCATGTAGGATCAGCCAGTGATGGGCGATCGGAATTTGTTCCTCCGGGATGTGCTTCACCAGCTCTTTTTCTGTTTCCAACGGAGTTTTACTGTTGTTTGTCAGGCCAATGCGGTTGGCTACGCGAAACACATGTGTGTCGACAGCCATTGCTGGCTTGTTGTAGACGACTGAGGCAATGACATTGGCCGTCTTGCGGCCTACGCCAGGCAACTTTTGCAACTCGTCGATATCGGATGATACGACACCGCCGAAATCGGACATCAGCATCTTTGCCATGCCGACTAAATGTTTCGATTTATTGTTGGGATAAGAGATGCTCCGGATATATTCGAAGATCACTTCCGGGGTGGAAGCGGCCATAACTTCGGGAGTCGGAAAATCCCGGAAGAGGGCGGGAGTGATCATATTCACCCGTTTGTCTGTACATTGGGCGGACAGGATCACGGCGATAAGCAACTGATACGGGTTGTCGTAATGCAATTCCGTTTCAGCGACCGGCACATTTTCGTTGAACCAGTTCAAGACTCCTTTATATCGTTCCTCTTTACGCATATCTTATTTTATTAGTGACATGAAATTTTTACCAAGAAGCAGTCCGGAGAATACGGCTAACAATCCTAATACATTGCTGGCGAGCAGATTCAAAAGTGCCAACTTATATTCGCCTGTTTTCATCAGCGACATCGTATCCAGTGCAAACGAAGAGAATGTGGTAAATCCGCCGAACAGTCCGGTGAAGAGGAATACTCTTGCGCCCGCAGATAGATTACAAGTTTCGGCTATACTCCAGCAGAAGCCGATCAGAAAAGAGCCGATCACATTGACCGAAAGTATCCCGAAAGGGAAGGAGTGTAGCATCGAACGCTGTATCCACGTGGAAACTCCATAGCGGAATACTGTGCCGATTGCCCCTCCTGTTATAAGTAGTAAAACCTTTATCATACCATTTACGTTTTTAGTGTGTTTTTCCCCGGGCTGGTTAAGGACCCGGGGAAGATGGTAAATGATTTAGGTTCTCAACTTAATTGGCTGACTCAAACTGTCTCAGGAAACGGACATCGTTTTCGGAGAACATGCGTAAGTCTTTTACTTGGTATTTCAGGTTTGTTATACGCTCGATACCCATTCCTAAAGCATAACCGGAATATACTTTGCTGTCGATACCGCAGTTTTCAAGTACATTCGGATCTACCATACCGCAACCGAGGATTTCTACCCAACCGGTTCCTTTACAGAACGGGCAACCTTTTCCCCCGCAGATATTACAAGAAATATCCATTTCGGCAGAAGGTTCGGTGAACGGGAAATAAGACGGGCGCAAACGGATTTTCGTATCTGCGCTGAACATTTCTTTGGCGAAGAACAGTAATGCCTGTTTCAGGTCGGCGAAAGAAACGTTTTTGTCCACATACAAGGCTTCTACCTGATGGAAGAAACAGTGTGCGCGATAGGAAATCGCTTCGTTACGATATACACGTCCCGGACAGATGATACGGATAGGAGGCTCTTGGTTCTCCATGACACGTGTCTGTACGGAAGAAGTATGTGTGCGAAGCAATACATCCGGATTATGTTGAATAAAAAAAGTATCCTGCATGTCGCGGGCAGGGTGGTCTTCTGCAAAATTCAGAGAAGAGAACACATGCCAGTCGTCTTCGATTTCCGGTCCTTCAGCAATGCTGAATCCTAAACGTCCGAAAATGTCGCAGATTTCTTTCTTTACGAGTGAAAGCGGATGGCGGGTACCTAATTCGATAGGATAGGCTGTACGGGTGAGGTCGATGTCATCGTTCGTCGTCTGTACATTCTCGAAGCTGGCTTTCAGCTCGTTTATTCTATTTTGGGTTGCCTCTTTCAGTTTGTTGAGGTGCTGGCCGACTTCACGCTTCTGATCTGCCGCTACATTGCGGAAATCGTTCATCAGCAAGGATATTTCACCCTTTTTGCTGAGGTATTTAATGCGTAATGCTTCCAGTTCTTCAGCGTTTGCCGCTTTCAGGTTCTCTACTTCCTTAAGCAGAGCGTTAATCTTATTGATCATTTCTAATCATTTTTATTTTCAACGTGCAAATTTACTCCTTTCTTTGAATACTGCAACCGATTACGGCGGGTTTTTTTGAAAAAAGAGAGGCAACTATCCGCTTTTTATCAGAAATTATAAGCTACGCCGATACCTAAAACCTCTTTGAACTGAACTTTAGCGCCGTGTTTTTCGCCTTCATCATTAAAGGTTTTCACGTCGTTGTCGTATTTGAGCGTGGTGTTGAGCGTAGCACTGAGGTATTTGTTAATTTTCATGTTGATCAGGACATCCCAGTTCACGTCTACATTGCCGAACTGTTTGTCATAGGGGGTGAAAAAGTCTACGCTTGTGATCAGATTCACGTTCTCCATGATCTTTTGCTCTGCTTTTGCCTTGATATAAGCTCCGATCTCCGCCCTGAAACGGTCGCCGGGATCGACACCGAACGCTCCTTCTTTGGATAGATAGTCATCTTCCACAAATGTTAGTTTTCCAGCGATTGGGGAGAGGTAGAGGGAATAATTGCTTTTTGGACGGAAATCCATACCTAAAGAAATATTGGAATAGGCGGGAGCAAAGAATTTGGAGATATAATGCGATTTATCCGGATAATTATAACCTTTATAGAACTGGGTGTTGAGGTCGGCCATCGCCGTGTAATACCATTTTTCGCTTGCCTGGTAGCCTAACTGGGTGGAGAAAGCGATCTTGTCGGATGTTTTCTGTACGCCCTGTGATTTTGTCTTCGTCAATCCGTAGTCCAGTCCGAGATTGCTGATCCATAGCCAATTCCCGCTTTTATGCGTAAGCGAACCGTTCAGATAGGCATTTCCAGCAAAAGAGTTTTCACCACCGGCCGACCAGTTGCTGACGGCTGTTTGTGACATATTTATACCAGTGATACCTTTCAATACCCATTTTCCCTCTTCATAACCTTTATCGTCTGTTTGGCTATAGCCGGCAAGGCTTCCCATTGCGAGCGCTACTGTTAAAAATATACGTTTCATTTCAATTCTGTGTTTTTTTAAGTTGTAATTAATTAAAGACGTCTTTCAATAAAAAAACAGGTAGCGCTACGTTTTGTTTAGATTGACAATATTAATTTAGCCGTTTTCTTTTGATCGGCAACCGAGGGAAGAGCTTCCTGAAACGGATCAAATGGCTTGTGATATTGCTGCCCGCAATGATGATCGTCACGGCAAGAATGATTAATAATATCCCGCAACCGATCCTTGGTGTCAAGGCTTCGCCAAACACAGCTACCCCGAAAAATACAGCTGTGACCGGTTCGAGTGCTCCCAGTATGGCTGTCGGTGTCGAGCCGATATATTGGACAGCGCTGGTTGTACAAAGGAATGAGATGGCGGTCGGAAAGACGGCAAGTGCGATCAGATTTCCCCAAAGATACCATTTGTCTACGATATAAAGGTCTTTCCCGAATCCGACACGGACTAAAAACAGGGATACGCCGAAAAGTAGTATGTAAAAAGTCAGTGGGAGTGTAGCTACGGTTTTTAGTGTCGACTGGTTCACACCTATTATATAGATGGCATAGGAGAGGGCTGAAGCCATGACCAGCAAGACACCGGTAAGATTGAGCGTTGTACCGTCACTGCTTTTATAGAGCAGACCGATACCTGCCAATGCCAATAAGATGCAAAAGACTGTTTGCAAGGTCAGTTTCTCTTTGAAGACAAGTGCCATGATCAATGCGACCATGATCGGGTAGACGAAAAGAAGTGTCGAGGCAATCCCGACTTCCATATAATTGTAACTTTGGAACAAGGCAAGTGAAGAAAAGGCGACCAACAGTCCCATGACAATCAGTGGAGCTACTGCTTTACGTTCTACTTTGAAACTTCTCCCTCTCCCTTTTATCATCATGCCAAGTATGGGAATTGCGAATAAGTACCTGAAAAAAAGAACCGAATCAGGGTCCATCCCGTCTTTATATAATGGAAGAGCAAACAATGGGTTAGTTCCGTAAGTTGCAGCGGCGATCGCTCCCAAAAAATATCCTTTTACCTTTGCATTCATGTCATGTAGAATTTGAGGTGCAAATGTAATATATATTTGGTGTTTTTTGTTCCGTTAAACCCTACAATTATAGTTTCGCACCCTTGTATCTCTCCCTTTTGAGGGAGCTGGACAGAGGGAGAAAAACTGCTGCAGTTTACAATAACCCCTACAATAAGGTCGTATGTTTATATTTGCTTGATAATTATAGAATTATGTGATAACGTGTTTGTTAAAAAATATTACCCCTGCGGCTAATTTGAAATATATGGGGTATAAAATCAAATTTTATGTGCTATTGTTTCGATTTGGACCAACGGGTATTGAGATAAATATGACAATAAGCAAGAAGTGCTTTCTGAAATGCTCCCGGGCATTGAAATAAAAAGGGGATAAAGTTTTGGAGGGGTACCCGGGAACATTCTTTGTCTTTAATCAAATAATTATTATTTCGCCTTTTTCCCCTGATTAGCTACGGCATCCATTAGTTTTTTGATTTCTTCCGGATCACCGAGGAAATAATCCTTCACTAAAGTCAGATTATCGTCAAACTCAAATACATATGGTACGGCTGTCGGCAGATTGAGGTGTACGATCTCATCGTCTGGAATGTTCTTCAAATATTTGATGATCCCGCGCAGACTATTCCCATGAGCGGCTACCAATATCTCATCGGATGTTTTAAGCGAAGGGAAGATCACCTCTTTCCAATAAGGCAGAATTCGTTCTACCGTATCTTTCAGTGATTCGGTACGGGGAAGCTCGTTATCGGGTACATCCTTATAACGGAGTTCGAAACGTGGGTTGCGTGGGTCGTCTTCTTTCAGGGGCTGGGGAGCAATGTCATAACTCCTTCGCCAGATCAGGACTTGTTCGTCTCCATATTTTTCGGCAGTCTCGCTTTTGTTCAGTCCTTGCAATGAACCATAATGTTTCTCATTCAGCCGCCAACTTTTTTCTACAGGGATCCAGTCCTGATCCATGCGGTCAAGAACGCAGTTCAGGGTTTTAACAGCACGTTTTAGGTAAGATGTATAGGCTTTGTCGAATTTGAATCCTTTCTCTTTCAACAAACTACCGGCTTTTGTCGCTTCTTTTATACCCTTTTCGGTAAGATCGACATCTGTCCATCCGGTAAAACGGTTTTCTTTATTCCAAACACTTTCGCCATGGCGAAGTAATACTATTTTTTTCATATTCTTAATCTTTATAACTGACTGATTATTAGTATAACAAATAAAGTGATGGAAAAGATTTTACAGATTCCTGAAAAAAAACTCTTTTTATTATAATACAAATTCTTTAGCAATAATTACCGGTCGGACAATAAGGAGTTATTATCAAATGATATAATATGTTTTCACAAAATATATTATCTTTATGCCCGAAATTTTAATAAAAAGCTGTATATGTCTTTAAAGCGTTTTGGAGTCTCCTTAGAAGATAATTTATTGGAATCTTTGGACCAATATGTGAACGAGAATGGTTTTGCCAACCGTTCGCAGGCTATCCGTTTTCTGGTGGAGAAGAATGTCGCTGAAAAGAAATGGCAGTGTAACCATATCGTGGCAGGTACGATTATCCTTATGTATGATCAGGTAAAAAAGGAGATTGCTTCCCGGATTGCCGATATTCAACAAAATTATCAGGATGTTATCTTGTCCTCTTCCCAATATTATGTGAACCGGAATTTCTGTCTGCACATCGCAACTGTGATGGGTACGGCTTATCGTTTGACCGAACTGTCGGACCGGCTGACTACGATAAAGGGACTTAAACATGGCAAGTTAGTTATGAGTCGGGCGGATTAGATATATTTTTTATCCGAAGGGTAGCACGAATTGCGAAAAAAGTGACACGATTAGAAGTTTGACAATAGAAATTTAATACATAAAAAGAGATATGAAAAAAGTAATTTTACTTGCCTCTGGGCTTTTGTGCAGTTCTCTGGTTTTTGCAAATGATCCGACTGCCATCGATAGCCTGATTAACTTACAGGGGGTTGTGATTTCAGCGAATAAGGTACAAGTGAACCGGAGCAGTGTGCCACTTACTATCTCGGTGATTGATCGGGAGCAGATCGAGGCGAGCAGCGAATCGGCATTGTTGCCGGTGCTGTCAGAACGTATACCGGGGTTGTTTGTGACAGAAAAGGGGGTTACCGGGTTTGGGGTTTCTTCTGGATCAGCCGGTACGGTGAATATTCGTGGTGTCGGACAGGGCAATAAGGTATTGATGTTGTTCGATGGGCAGCCGCAATGGGCTGGAGTGTTCGGACATTCTTTGCCTGATACTTATGTGGCTTCGGATATAGAGCGTGTGGAAGTAATCCGTGGTCCTGGTTCTTTACTATATGGCTCTAATGCGATGGGAGGGGTTGTGAATATCATTACTCGCCAGCATAAACAGCAGGGACGACGGACACAGGCACGTGTCATGTTCGGTTCGTATAATACGCAGAAGTATATGATTAACAATGGGTATAATGTCGGGAATTTCAGTAGTTTCGTATCTGTCAATCATGATCGTACAGATGGACACCGGCCTGACTCCAAATTTGACATCACGAATGGTTTTGCAAACTTGGGATACCAGATTGATGATCATTATAAAGTAACTGGAAATTTGAGTCTTGCTAAATATAATACGGAAGATCCCGGTATGATCACTAGTCCCAAGTTCGATCATGTAATGCATATCTTACGTGGGACGACCTCTTTTGCATTGGAGAATCACCATGAAAAAACAAGTGGAGCACTTCGTGTTTTCTATAATTGGGGGCATCATAAAATCAACGATGGCTATTCGGAAGGAGAGCAACCGAGTCCATTTTTATTTTATTCGGACGATCACAATACAGGAATCCAATTATACCAGTCTTTCCGTTTGGTGAAAGGGAATACATTTACGGCTGGTGTCGATTATAAAAACTGGGGAGGACATGCTTGGAATGATTCGATCAAAGGTACGATAGGGGAAGTTGTCGATAAATCGGTCCATGAAGTGGCGGGATATGCCATCATGCAGCAGGATTTATTTGATATTTTGAGTTTGAATGCCGGTGTACGTTATGAACATAGTAGTGCTTACGGGGGAGAGTGGGTTCCACAAGCCGGTTTTGCAATTCGTCCGTTTGAAGGAAATACGATAAAAGCCTCTTTTTCTAAAGGTTATAGAAGTCCGACGTTGCGTGAATTGTACATTTCTTATCTTCCTTATTCAAAAGCTAATCCGGACCTGAAACCGGAAAGTATGTTGACTTATGAATTGTCTATCGGCCAATTCCTGTTGGATAATCGTTTACATGCCGAACTGACAGCTTTCTATATTGATGGTAAAGACATGATTTCGGTTGTAAACCGACAGATGTCCAATATCGGGCGATTTTATAATAAAGGTATAGAATTCGAAGCTGGTTATCAAGTCTGTAAGAACTTGAATCTGGACATGAACTATAGTTATTTATATATGAATAAAGAAATAGAAGCGGCTCCGGCACATAAATTATATGCCAGTGCTACTTATACGCCTGGACGCTTTACTTTTAATATGAGTGTACAGTCTATTTTCGATCTCTATACTACGGTTGGGAAGACGCCGGAAGATAATAGAAAAGAGGACTATACGGTTCTGAACGCTCGTGCTTCTTATCGTTTCGGCTCGTTGGATAAGGGATTGAAACTCTTTATAAAAGGTGAAAATCTAACGGCTACCCGTTATTCGATAAATGCGGGATACCCAATGCCGAAGGCAACCTTTATGGGAGGTATCGATGTCACTTTCTAAACATTTTGTATACCTTTGCGCCTTGTAACATTTAATAAAAATCATTATGTCAGTTGCAAAGAGGGATTTAGAGGATAATAGAAAGGTGACCACACATCGCCTGATAGAAATGAAACAGCGTGGAGAGAAAATTTCCATGTTGACTGCTTACGATTATTCGATGGCTCAACTAATCGATCAGGCCGGTATGGATGTTATATTGGTGGGCGATTCGGCTTCCAACGTAATGGCTGGTAATGTAACAACATTGCCGATCACGCTTGACCAGATGATCTATCATGGTAAATCGGTCATGAAAGCGGTAAAGCGTGCCTTGGTTGTCGTGGATCTGCCTTTCGGGACGTATCAAGGTAACTCGAAAGAAGCGTTGGCTTCAGCCATCCGTGTGATGAAGGAAACGCATGCGGATTGTATTAAGCTTGAAGGAGGTTCTGAAATTCGGGAATCTATCGAACGTATTCTGTGTGCGGGTATTCCTGTCATGGGCCATCTGGGATTGACGCCTCAGTCCATTAATAAATTCGGGACATACACAGTTCGTGCCCGTGAGGAAGCGGAAGCGAAGAAACTGATCGCAGATGCTCATCTGTTAGAAGAGATTGGTTGTTTCGCAATCGTATTGGAAAAAATTCCGGCTGCTTTGGCTGCACAGGTTGCTTCCGAACTGACGATTCCGATTATTGGTATTGGTGCCGGCGGAGGTGTGGACGGACAGGTGCTGGTTATGCATGACATGTTAGGGATCAACCAGGGATTTTCTCCCCGTTTCTTGCGCCGTTATGCGAATTTGGCAGAGGAAATAACGCGTGCCGTACAAGCATATATTGAGGATGTAAAGACGCTGGATTTCCCGAACGAGAAAGAACAGTACTAATGCAATCTCATCTCCTTATCGGTGCCGCTTCATCGGGAAGCGGGAAAACAACTTTTACGCTCGGTTTGCTTCGTGCCTTGAAGAATCGTTCGTTTGAGGTGCAGCCTTTTAAATGTGGGCCGGACTACATCGATACGCGCCATCATAGGATGGCTGCCGGCAATCCGTCTGTGAACTTGGATCTTTTTATGATGTCGGAGGCACATGTGCACGACTTGTATGCTGGTTATACAGAAAAAGCGGATGTGGCGGTGACCGAAGGGGTGATGGGGTTGTTTGATGGGTATGATGGTATGAAAGGAAGCAGTGCGGAAATCGCTTGTCTGCTGAAAATACCGGTAGTCCTGATTGTAAATGCAAAAAGTACGGCATATTCGGTAGCTCCTTTATTGTACGGGTTTAAGCATTTCAAAAAGCAAGTACAGGTAGTAGGAGCTGTCTTTAACTTTGTCGCTTCCGAAAGCCATTATTCTTTTTTGAAACAGGCATGTGAAGATGCCGGAGTCGAGGCGTTGGGATATCTTCCCAAGTGTGCGGATGTGGAGATTCCCAGCCGTCATTTAGGGTTGTCTCTCGATGAAGATTTTTGCTTTGAAGAGTTCGCCGACCGTGTAGCGGAACTTGTCGAGAAGTATGTGGACATCGACCGGTTGCTGGAATTGACGAAGCAGGTTGCGCCAGCAGCCCTTCCTATGTCCGTAAGCCATCGTACCTATAGACGTGAACCTTCTTTCACTGTTGCGATTGCTCGTGATCCTGCATTCAATTTTATGTATGAAGCGAATATCCGTTATCTGCATCATTTAGGAGAAGTTACTTACTTCAGCCCGTTGGCAGACACTTCTTTGCCAGATGCCGGTTTTGTTTATCTTCCCGGAGGTTATCCGGAGTTATATCTGGCTGCTTTATCGGCAAACAGGCCGATGCTTCAATCCATTCGCCGGTATGTCGAGAATGGGGGAAAGTTGTTGGCCGAATGTGGCGGTATGATGTATCTTTGCGACGAGATACGGGATAAAAACGGAGACGTTTATCCGATGGCAGGCGTATTGCATCAGTCTGCGACGATGGAGAATATGAAGTTACGCCTGGGGTATCGTACCCTATTGTATAACGATGCTCGTCTGAAAGGGCATGAATTTCACTATTCCCGTTTGGTGGAACAACAGGATCCGCTTCCGTCCTGTGCTGTCGCTTATACGGCCAAAGGAGTGGAAACGGATACCCCGCTTTATCATTACAAGAATGTTTGGGCCGGATATACGCATTTGTATTGGGCAGATCCGGCTGGGAACGACTGGTTTACCAAATTTATCATTAAATGAAAATATACACGCGTGGAGGAGATAAAGGCCGCACCGGAATTCATGGGGGCGAGCGGGTGGATAAAGACGATATCCGGATCGAAGCGAACGGAACGTTGGATGAAGTGAATGCCGAAATTGGAATTGTCCGTGCACTACTCCCGGGCGGACATGAGTGGCAGGGTTTGCTGGGGAAAATACAAATGGAGATGATGGCGGTGATGTCGCATGTGGCGACTCCATCGGCTATTCGTGATAAGAATCCGAACAAAATATCCGATGACCTGGTTCTCGTTTGTGAGGAACAGATCGATGCTTTGTCGGCGAAGATGGAGGATAACGGTTATTTTATCCTGCCTGGCGGTTCTTTGGTTTCTGCTCACTTGCAGTTGGCCCGTACGATTGTACGCCGTGCCGAACGCCGTCTGTGGACGTTAAACCGGAAAGACCCGGTTTCACCCGGGATCATGCGGTTCGTGAATCGCCTTTCCGATTTGTTTTTTACAATGGCACGTTATGAAATGTTTTGCCAAGGGAATGCGGAGGAACGCTGGCAGTCGTTTTTGTATAAGCGGAAAAAATAGAATAAAACTTGAAGATTCCACAAAGAAGTTGTTCACATTTTTGTGAATACTGAAAAGAATACGTTATATTTGTACGCAAATACGAGAACGATATGGTTGTTACATTCGGAGAAGCATATTTGCGTGACCTTTACGAGAAAGGAAAGACTGATGCCAAGAAGCATCGTTATCAGCCTGATGTGATAAGGCGTTATCAAAAGTGTATAGATTTTCTTTTGGATGCCAAGAAGGTAGAAGAACTTCTTTTGATAAATTCCTTGAATTATGAGATGCTGAAAGGCGATAAGGCTGGTATTTCATCTGTACGGGTGAATAATAAGTATCGAGTTGAGTTTACCGTAAGGGATTCGATAGAAGAACCGATTGTTACCGTATGTAATATAATAGAATTATCAAACCATTATAAATGATTGTAGCTATGATTACACTTCAAGGTATTGATCCTAAAATGATCGCCAATAATTTGACTCCATCCAACCCCATACATCCAGGCGAGTTGATAAAGGATGAGATAGAATATCGAGGTATTTCGCAGCGGAAATTGGCATTGCAAATGGGGGTTTCTCCGACATTGCTGAATGAAATATTGAATGGAAAGCGTTCTGTTTCGACAGAATATGCCCTTCTGTTTGAAGCTGCGCTTGGCATTGATGCAGAAGTTTGGATTCGTCAGCAAGCCCGGTACGACATGCAAATGGCAAAATCCGATACCTCTTTTTTGGAGAGATTGGCCCATATTAGAAAAATAGCGGCAGTATTATAGTAGGCACAGATTAAAATTAAGAATAGATATGACATCCGTAAAAAAATACATCGAGTCCAACAAAGACCGTTTCATCGAAGAGCTTTTCTCTTTGATCCGTATTCCATCGATAAGTGCTAAAAATGAACATAAGCCTGATATGGAGGTATGTGCAAAACGCTGGACAGAACTCTTGCTTGCAGCTGGTGCCGATAAAGCGGTTGTGATGCAGACCGAAGGCAATCCGGTCGTGTATGGAGAAAAGATGGTTGCTCCCGAGGCGCAGACCGTTTTGGTCTATTCGCACTACGACGTAATGCCCGCCGAACCGCTTGATCTTTGGAAGAGCCGCCCGTTCGAACCCGAAATCCGGGACGGTCGTATCTGGGCGCGTGGTGCGGATGATGATAAAGGGCAGGCTATGATGCAGGTAAAAGGCTTCGAGACTGCCCTGAATCTGGATTTGCTGAAATGTAATGTGAAATTTATCTTCGAAGGAGAAGAAGAGATCGGTTCGCCGAGCCTCGAAGCTTTCTGCCGTACACATAAAGATTTGTTGAAAGCTGATGTTATCCTGGTTTCCGATACCAGCATGGTCAGTGCCGAAACACCTTCTTTAACCACCGGTCTTCGTGGATTGGCCTATTGGGAAGTGGAAGTGACTGGTCCCAACCGCGATTTGCATTCCGGGCATTTCGGGGGTGCAGTCGCTAATCCGATTAATGTGCTGTGCAAATTGATGGCTGACATAACTGATGCCGACGGACGGATCACGATCCCCGGTTTCTATGATGACGTGGAGGAAGTTTCCCCGGCCGAACGAGAAATGATCGCACAAATCCCGTTTGACGAAACCAAATACAAGGCCGCTATCGGAGTGGATGAGCTGTTCGGTGAAAAAGGTTATTCTACGTTGGAACGCAATAGTTGCCGTCCATCCTTCGACATCTGCGGTATCTGGGGCGGTTATACGGAAGAGGGCAGCAAGACGGTTCTTCCTTCCAAAGCATACGCCAAAGTTTCCTGCCGCCTGGTTCCGCATCAGGATCATGAGAAGATTTCAAAACTGTTTGAAGAGTACATCGCTCGTGTGGCTCCGGCTTATGTCAAGGTAAAAGTGACGCCTAAACACGGTGGACAAGGCTATGTTTGCCCGATCGACCTTCCCGCTTATAAAGCAGCTGAAGATGCCGTAGCCGTAGCTTTTGGCAAACGTCCGTTGGCCGTGCGCCGTGGCGGAAGTATTCCTATTATCTCGACTTTCGAGCAGGTGTTGGGCATCAAGACGGTCCTGATGGGATTCGGCCTCGAACAGAATGCGATCCATTCGCCGAACGAAAGCTGTACGCTTGACTTCTTTTATAAGGGAATCGAGTCGGTAGCCGAATTTTATAAACGATTCAATTGATATGACAAATAATGAAATAGTCGCTCGTGCGCTTGCCAATACTGGCATTACTGCTCTGAACGAGATGCAGCAGGCGGTATTGGATGCCGGGACGATAAAAGACATGGTGCTGCTTAGTCCGACAGGGTCGGGCAAGACACTGGCTTTCCTTTTGCCTTTGCTGACGACATTGACGGATGAAGACAGAAAGATACAGGCATTGATCATCGCTCCTTCCCGTGAGTTGGCCTTGCAGATCGAAACGGTATTGCGCTCGTTGGGGGCCGGATATAAGGTGAATTGTTGCTACGGAGGACATCCGATCCGCACGGAGAAGAAGAGTCTCGAACATCCGCCGACGGTCCTGATCGGGACACCGGGACGTATCGTCGACCACCTGGAACGGGGAAATATCGACTTGGACAGTGTGCGTACGCTGATCCTGGATGAGTTCGACAAGTCGCTTGAACTGGGTTTTCTTGCCGAAATGAAAGAGATTCTGGCACATCTCCCCGGCGTACGCCGCCGGGTACTGACTTCGGCTACGGCAGCAGTCGATATTCCTGCTTTCACCGGAATCACAGCTCCGGTGCGGTTGTCGTTCCTGAAAGATGTGAAGGAAGCGAAAGGACTGACTTTGCGTGTGGTCAAGTCTCCCGTTAAGGATAAGCTGGAAACATTGTACAAGCTTTTGGGTGAACTGAAAGGCGGTTCTGCCCTTATCTTCTGTAATTACCGGGAGACGGTGGAACGGGTGAGCGACTATCTGACTGAAATGGGCGTGGATAACGAATACTTCCATGGAGGAATGGAACAGCCCGAACGCGAACGTGCCTTGTCGCATTTCCGTAATGGCAGTGCTACCGTATTCATTTCTACCGATTTGGCCTCTCGAGGTCTTGATATTCCGGAAGTGAAGAATGTGATCCATTATCATCTCCCTGTGAGTGAAGAGGCATACGTGCATCGTAATGGACGTACGGCCCGTATGAACGCGGAAGGAGTTGCTTATCTGATCTTGAATGCGGAGGAGACGGTTCCCGAATATATCACCCGTGAGCCGGACGAGTTTTTCTTGCCGGAAGTGGCAAAGAAGCCCATGCGTTCGGAGTGGGTGACGTTGACGATCAATCGGGGGAAGCGGGACAAGCTGAGTAAGAAGGATGTAGTCGGCTTTCTCTTCCAAAAAGGTGGACTGAAAAAGGATGATTTAGGTATTGTTGAGATAAAGGAAAGTTGTGCATTCGCTGCTGTCAAGCGGGACAAGCTTTCCGGTTTGTTGGATCGCATCCGGGATGAAAAGATAAAGAATATGAAAGCTAAGTTTATATGAGCATATTAATAAAAGGCGCTTTGTTGGATAGCGCTGTAACTGATGTTTATATTGAGAAAAAGGAGATCAGGCAGATAGGGGCGGATCTTCAGGTACAGGCGGATCAGGTGATAGACGGAAGGCGTAAGGCCTTGATCCCTGGTTTCGTAAATGCGCATACACATGCTGCCATGACGCTTTTCCGGGGCTTTGGCGATGATATGCCGTTGATGCCCTGGCTGGAACAGAAGATCTGGCCGAACGAAGCGAAATTGACGCGCGAGGATGTTTATTGGGGAACGAAGCTGGCCTGTCTCGAAATGATAAAAAGCGGGACGACAACGTTCTTCGATATGTATCATAAGTTCCGGGCTACGGCTGATGCTGTCGAGGAAATGGGGTTGCGTGCATTGCTTTCCGGTGTCTGCTTCGATCATTTCAAACCGGAACTGGCCGAAAAGAGCAAGCGGGAAAATGAGAAACTGGTTGTCGATGTGGCCGGCTATGGCAAACGTATACGGTATGCGATCGGTCCCCACGCCATTTATACCGTATCCGGCGAATTGTTACAGTGGATACATGGTTTTGCTGCCGAGCATTCCGTCCCGATCCATTTGCATTTGGCAGAGACGGAGGGCGAAGTCAGGGATTCCGTCAAACAGTTTGGTCTTACTCCCGTACGTTATTTATATAAATTAGGCATATTGTCCCCTCGTCTGATCATTGCGCACGGTATCTATGTCGATGATGATGAGATTCGTATGCTGGCGGACCACGGAGTGAAAGTGGTGCATAATCCGGCATCCAATATGAAGCTGGCTTCCGGTATCCAATTCAAGTTCTGTGAGATGCGAAAGGCCGGTGTGACCGTTGCTTTGGGGACTGACGGTTGTTCTTCTTCCAATAACCTGGATATGGTTGAGGCAATGAAGCTCGCTTCGCTTTTAGGCAAGGCCTGGCGGAAAGATCCGGAGGCGATTCCTGCTGGTGAAATATTCAGGGCGGCGACAGAAGCCGGTGCTTCGGCTATCGGGCTGAAAGCCGGACGGATTGCCGAAGGCTATCTGGCGGATCTCTGTTTGGTCGATTTGAATATCCCGGCTTTTACTCCGAATCATAACTTTGTCTCCAACTTGGTGTATGCAGCGAACGGCAGTTGTATCGATACCGTTATCTGTGATGGTAAAATCTTGATGCAGGATAAAAAAGTTCCGGGTGAGGAGGAAATTCTGGAGCGTACGGCCGAACTTGCCTATAAGTTGGTGAGAGAACCGTAGACGGAGTGTATGAACAATAAATCTGAATGTATATGAATACAAATGACAATACGATTTATCGGGAAGCGGCCGGTTACTTGTCGTCCCGTATTACCGGCAATCCGGAAACTGCGATTATCTTAGGTAGCGGTTTAGGTTCCCTTGCCGACCAGATCGAGGAGGCTGTGGTCATACCCTATAGTGAGATCCCGCATTTTATGCATTCGACGGCCGCAGGACATAAAGGAAACTTCATTTGTGGCAGGTTAGGAGGGAAACAGGTGCTTGCCATGCAGGGGCGTTTCCATTATTATGAGGGGTACACGATGCAGCAAGTGACGTTCCCGGTTCGGGTGATGAAGTTGTTGGGGGTTAAGAATCTGTTAGTCTCCAATGCGGCAGGCGGTATCAATACGAATTTCAAAGTCGGTGACTTGATGATTATACGGGATCACATCAATATGATGCCTAACCCGTTGATCGGTCCGAATGACGAGCAGTTCGGAACCCGTTTCCCGGATATGACGCGCGCGTATGATCGGGAGTTTATCGGGCTTGTCGAGGAAATTGCCGCGTCCCGCGATATCTCGTTGAAGAAAGGCGTATATGTCGGACTGACAGGCCCTTCTTTCGAGACTCCGGCAGAGTATGCTTTCTACGGCAGGGTAGGAGGCGATGCGATCGGAATGAGTACGGTTCCGGAGGTGATCGTGGCCCGTCATGCCGGTTTGCGTGTATTCGGTATGTCTGTGATTACAAATGAAGGCTATCATTTTGCCGATGATTTCGTCAATGACGGAGCCGATGTGATTGTCGCCGCCAATAAAGCGGCTGCGGTCATGACCGTCCTCTTCGGGGAATTGGTTGCCAGGATATAAAAGGAAATTGGCTAACCTTGTCTATTGTAAACCGATCCTCATCTGAATATGGCTGAGAGGGGAGGTGATGAAAAGCTATGCGTTAGCTTTCGTAATGCATAGCCTTACGAGTCAAAAAGCATAACTTTACAATCCGGAATGCATCTCTTTGGAAAACGGTCAGCAGATTTTCCAGCAGGGATGCCGACCGCTTTTCAAAAAGGTATAGGCTGTGCCGGAATAGGCTATACCTTTTTTATTGGCAGCCTATATCTTTTTTGCCGGAATGTTATAGGCTGCGATTAAATGTTTTGGGAAATTTGTATCCCTATTATTCACCCCTGTCTTGTGTACTTTATTTTTCAATGTGTTTAAGGATGAATGCACGCTTGCCGTTTGCCTTCACCTTTTACCGTTTGCCTTCACCGTTTCGTCCCCGTATATATATGTGGATAAAAAAGCACGGCGAAAGCAAAACTCCGGGTGAAGGCAAAAACGGTCAGTGCTTTCACTTGTTAAGATATTAACATACAGAATATTGAACAAACAGGTGAAAGACAAATTCCTAATTATGTACAAAAATTTTGATGTGGTAGTCCTGATAACTTGTTTTTGGAGAAGAGAAAATAGCATTACCTTTGTAAGTATGAAAACATTTGTAATAGTAGGATGTGGACGGCTTGCCGGAATAGTTTCGGAAGCTGTCGTTAAAGGATTATTGCCTGAATATGAGTTGGTAGGAGTCTATTCGCGTACGGTTGCCAAAGCTGAACGTATTGCCGGCGAGATGGAAAAGATTGGAAAAAGTTGTGCTGTATGTACTACGGTGGATGGATTGTTGGCTTTGAAACCCGATATATTAGTGGAGACGGCTTCTCCAGCCGCTCTTCGGGAGTTTGCCATTCCGGCTTTGAAGAATGGAACTTCTATTGTTACCCTTTCGATCGGAGCGCTAGCTGACGACTCGTTTTACAGGGAAGTATGTGAAACGGCAAAAGAGAACGGGACACGCGTTTATATTGCTTCGGGTGCTACCGGAGGATTCGATGTTTTGCGTACGGCTGCTTTGATGGGGAATGCGACAGCCTGTTTCTTCAATGAGAAGGGACCTGACGCTTTGAAGGGTACTCCGGTTTATGAGGAGACGATGCAAAGCGAACAGAAAGTGGTGTTTACAGGCAATGCAGTGGAAGCCATCCGCTTGTTCCCTACGAAAGTGAACGTTACGGTGGCTGCCTCGCGCGCATCTGTCGGTCCGGAAGCTATGCAGGTGACCATACAGTCGACTCCCGGATTTAAGGGAGACACGCAGAAGGTCGAGATCAGGAACGACCAGGTGCATGCTGTGGTGGACGTGTATAGCGCTACTGCGGAGATAGCAGGATGGTCGGTTGTGAACACCCTGCTGAATATTGTTTCACCCGTTGTATTCTGAAAGATTGGCCAGCACCTTCTCGCTTAGGCGGTCGAACGCCTGGCGGGTGCGGCCTGTTGAAGTCTGTACGCATCGTATATGCGGATGCTCTAAAAGGTGAGCATCGCCCAAGGCTCCGACGGTATCGCAAAAACAAAGGTTATTGCCCGATAGCCATTTGACAAACGGTTCTTCGTCCCATGCAGGAGAAAGCCCTGTGTTGAACAGTATCTTTTTATCACCCAACTTCTGGAATTCGGCTTCGTGCAGCAGGACGGTGTTTTTGTTCAGGCAGCAGAACAGGGCTTCGCTTTGTGCGAGCAGTTCGTCCAAAGGGAGAAAGCGATATCCTTTCTCACGTGCCCATTCCTTTTCGCTACGGGCAAAATAAGATATTTCCGCACCGAAGAACCGAAGTGCATCGGCGATCATGCCGCCTGACTTGCCCAAGCCGATAATGCCAGCTTTTAGCCCGGTGATTTCACGGACTTCGTCCTCCCAGGTCGGTCCGTCAAACCCATGAAAGCAACGTACCAGCTCGCTTATGACATATTCGACTACTCCTTCGTCTCCGTAATCCCGGATACCTGTGACTTTGATACCGTGCTCGTTGGCATAAATGATATCGACGTTGGCGCTTTCCGGTGAGTAAAGTGAACAGCACATACCGATATATTTGATATTGGGGCATCTTTCCATTACCTCGCGGCGGATACTCGAAGTATAACTCAGCAGCACCGCGTCGGCATCGCCGATGCGACGGACAATCTCCTCGTCGTCTACTGGAATATCAGGGTACATCACTACTTCATTTGCAAACGTGTGCAATGCTTTTTCTGCCGAGGGAATCAAACTGACCGGCTCTATCGCAACTATTTTACTAAACATGGTAAATTATTCTTTTTGAAAATATGAAGAAACAAAGATACGTTTTTTTGTAAAGTTTCTATCTTTGTATTCGATTCAATCAATGTAATAAAATAAACTTATTTCTACCCATGAAGAATTCCAGAAGAGACTTCCTTAAAAAGGGAGCATTGGCAGGGTTCGGCGCCCTGATGATCCCGGAGATCGCAAAAGCCGCTGTAAAAGAAAATACATCTGTACATGCTCCGAAGATTAATCTGAAAAAAGATTGTGTGATCCTGTTCCAGGGAGATTCCATCACAGACTGCGGTCGAGACAAGAATAGTAACCGTTGTAATACGATGGAACAGTTTGGTAGTGGTTATGTGCTCTTTACCGCTACTCAGTTGTTAGAGAAGAAAGCGGCTTTGCAGCCAAAGGTTTACAATCGCGGTATCAGCGGCAATAAAGTCTATCAGCTTCGTGAACGCTGGGAGATTGATTGCCTTGCTTTCCAGCCGGATGTCCTAAGTATCCTGATCGGGGTGAATGATTACTGGCATACGTTGACACATGCTTATAAAGGAACGGTCGAGACATACGAAAACGATCTGCGCGCCTTGTTGAAGTATACGAAAGAGAAACTTCCGAATACGCAAATTGTCCTTTGCGAGCCTTTCACTTTGCGTGACGGAACGGCTATAGAAGATTCCAAATGGTATCCGATGTTCGATGAATTCCGTAAATCCGCCCGTAAACTGTCGGAGGAGTTCAATACTGTATTCGTACCTTTCCAATCGGGATTCGATGCTGCAGTGAAACTGGCTCCGGCACGTTATTGGTCGAATGACGGTGTGCATCCAGATTTACCCGGTCGCCAGCTAATGGCAAACATGTGGATGGAAGCAACTGGATTAAAGTAAGATATGATTTTGAGCGGGTGCGGACTGTAAAATAGTACAAAAAAAGTGCAGTCAGGTTTTGGAAAATAAAAAAATACCTCTATCTTTGCACCCGTTATCGCGGAAGTAGCTCAGTTGGTAGAGCATAACCTTGCCAAGGTTAGGGTCGCGGGTTCGAGTCCCGTCTTCCGCTCAAATCGATAACAGAGGCGGTATGAGGCCGCTTTTTTAATGTACTGAAGAAAGGCCCAGGTGGCGGAATTGGTAGACGCGCACGTTTCAGGTGCGTGTGTCGAGAGGCATGCAGGTTCGAGTCCTGTTCTGGACTATTTTTTTTGTATCTTTCTCCCGTTCCTGTTCGGGATGCTCTCATTGTTATGGATTCCATGCTTTATTTGAATACAAAAACCTCATCCACATTCACATGTAGATGAGGTTGTACCAAATCAGTTTATATAAAAAACAAACTGAAGTTGACTAATACCTTAAACTTAGGAATAGTTTGTTTAATTAATGTGAGTTCTACACTGTAGAACCGTTTCTGCAAATTTATATATCTTTTTGTTATTATACAAGTCGCGTTCGTTTGAGTTCATATAAAAAATGATTAAAAAACTTTAGTCGTTTGCTTCCATATCCGGACCATATAAAAGGCCAGATGCGTAAAGGCAAAAACAAAAGAGATGATCAGCAGGACTTTACTTTCTTCCCAACCGACGGTTTGCTGATGCCAAAGTCCCGTGATCACACAAAGGATGGCAAGGACGATCCCGATCATGTTCAGTGCCAGATGACCGCGACGGTTGGCTTGATTGTATTCCAGCTTGCTATGTTTGATGCCGTAGCAGGCATAAATATCCAGCCCGATCAACATCCACAGCACCAGTCGGATCCAAGTGTCGGCTGGTAGGAAAAGCATCATGCACAGACAAGTGATGATCCCGGCAACCGGAACAAACGGGACCAACGGAGTCTTGAAAGCACGATGTACATCGGGCATTGTTTTCCTGACCACAAGCACACCAGCACAAACCAGCGTAAAGGCGAAAAGGGTTCCGATACTGGTCATTTCACCTGCCAAGCGTGCCGGAACGAAAGCCGCCAGCAGACCGACGAGTACCATAAACAGCAGATTGCTGCGGGCGGGTGTTCTGAACTTTTCATTGATATGCGAAAAGAACGGAGGTAACAGACCGTCGTGGCTCATGCTGAGGAAAACGCGACTCTGCCCTAACAATGTCACCATAATGACTGAGCAATATCCGAATAAAATGGCAAGGACGATTGCCTTATTCATCCAAGGGTAATCCGGATGAAGTACACCCGAAGCATCTACTTCTCCCATATGTCCGATCGCAATTGCCACGGGAGCTATTCCCTGTTGGCCGCCAAATTCGGAATAATGGGCTACGCCTGTCATGACGTGGGCGAACAACATATATAATATGGTACATACAAGCAATGAGACGAGGATTCCGATCGGCATATCTCTTTTGGGGTTTTTGGCTTCCTGGGCGGCTGTACTGACAGCATCGAAGCCTAAAAAAGCGAAGAACACAATGGCCGCTCCGCGTAGGACACCTGATAGTCCATATTCGCCTAACGTACCAGTGTTTGCCGGAATATAAGGTATGTAATTGTCCGTATTGATATATTTCCATCCTAAAAAGACGAATATCAGGACGACCGACACTTTCAGAAAGACGATGATCCCGTTAAAGATAGAACTCCCTTCCGTCCCGCGGATCAGAAAGATACTCATCAGGACAACGATCAGGAATGCCGGGATATTGACAATCCCTCCATCCCAGGGGCAGGCGGTGAAAGCTGTCGGAAGGTTGATTCCGATCCCTTCCAAAAAGACGACGAGATAACGGCTCCAGCTGATGCTGACCGTCGTTGCAGCAACCGTATATTCTAAAACCAAATCCCAACCGATAATCCAAGCGATCAGTTCGCCCATCGTCGCGTATGAGTATGTATAGGCACTCCCGGCAACCGGAATCATCGAAGCAAACTCTGCATAACAAAGTCCGGCAAAGCAACATCCGATTGCGGCAATGGCGAATGAAAGTGTAATGGCCGGTCCTGTATATCCGGCGGCGACTGTTCCGGTTATGGAGAAAAGTCCGGCTCCGATAATGACTCCCACACCGAGTGCGACCAGACTCCAGGGGCCTAATACCCGTTTTAATGATTTACTTCCCGTTTGATTGGCTTCGGCCTGCAAGGCTTCCAAAGGCTTTTTAATGAATAATCCCATTGTTTATTTGTGCATATTTATAAATAGGACACAAAGGTAGGGATTGCCCGGATGATATACAAATGCTAATTGTGGATGGGTAATCGCCTCCATACAACGTTGGGAATCAACTTCCATAGAAATACTAAAACAGCATATTTCCAGTCGATTACGGAGTGTCGTTTCTTCCGTTCGATTGCCTTTACTATTTTTCGGGCAACATATTGCGGAGACATCAGCATCGGGTATTTATCGTTTTTCAACAGATCTGTTTTTACAAATCCGGGGCGGATATCCGTGAATACGATCGGGAGCTTTTCCATCCGTGCCAACTGGTCGAGTGCCTCGATATAAGTATTCTGGTAGCGCTTGGTTGCGGAATAGGAAGGAGCGGCTCCCAATCCTTTTGTACCGGCGATGGAACTGATCACGGCTAATTGGCCGCCGCCTTGCCTTTTAAAGTAGTCGTATGCGGCAACGACCATTCGGGTGAAACCGACCGTATTTGTCTGGACCGTTGATAATTCTATGTCGGGATTCAGGTCCCGATTCTGGCTGCCGATTCCGGAACTAAGCAAGAAGACATCCATTCCGCCGACTTTATCGATTAACTCCGCTAATTTGTTCGGGGCATCCTGACAAGTTATGTCTATTTGTGCCGTTTCGATTTGGTCAGGTGCTTCCGACCGGATTTTTGCGAGCAATTCCGTCCGTCGTCCGGCAATCCCGATCCGCCATCCCTGCTTACGGTACAGTTGAGTGATCTCGTATCCAATGCCTGAAGTAGCTCCGATGATAATGATTTTTCTTGCTGATGCCATGTTAAATGGTGATTTATATATGCAAATATACGATTTCTTTCGTACGAAAATCCTATCTTCGCAGCATTGTTAACAAACCAATGTAGGAAATGAAGAAGTGTTTTTGTCTCTTGTTGACCTTATTGTGTATTAGCTATTCTGTCATGGCGGCCCCAGGCTTCCGTATAAAAGGGAAAATAGTCGATGCCAATAACAACCAACCGATTGATTTTGCCGATGTCCTCCTTTTTCGTGAAGGAGACGTTAATCCAGTATTCCATGCTTTGCCCGACCCTGACGGTACGTTTCGTATTGCCGATGTGAAAGATGGAAAGTATAACCTTTTGGTACGCTTGGTCGGTTACGATCTGTATAACCGACCGGGTATTGTTTTAGACGCGGTTTCGAAAGCTGTAGATTTAGGGATGATCGCCATGAAACCCTTGGAAGTGGGATTAGCGGAAGTCGAAGTAGTAGCACAGAAAAAGCAAGTGATTTATAAATTGGACAAGAAAGTGATCGAAGCCTCTTCGAACCTGCTTGCCGGAGGGGGATCGGCTGTCGATATCCTGGAAAATACGCCCTCCATACGCGTGGATGCGGAAGGAGAGGTCAGTTTTCGTGGAAGTACCGGTTTCACGGTCTATGTAGATGGCAAACCGAGTGTATTCAGCGGTACTCAGGCTTTGGAGCAGATTCCCGCGGGACATATCGAGAATATAGAAATCATCACTACACCTTCGGCTCGTCACGATACGGGAGGAGATGTAGGGATCATCAATATCGTAACAAAGAAACACGCCCAGCATGGTTTTAGTGGTATGGTGAACCTGACGGGAAGCACGGTCCTTTCACGCGGGGTGGATTTTCTGGTGTCTCAGCAGAACAAAGCATCGCGCTGGTATTTGGGTGGTGTATGGAGTGATCGCCTGCGTAAAAGTGATTTCGATCAGGAGAAGACAACTATTATCTCAGACACGGCAACGACCTCCCATTCCAACGGACCGCGTAAAAGTAACAACTTCAACTATTCGATGAAGGCGGGTTGGATGTACACATTACCCCATACCACCTTGAATGCCGACTTTGAAGGTGGTTATGGTGGGCGTACGCGTAACGGTGACCTGGATTATAAGGAGAAGCGCCTGGCGGAGGGGATTACTTTCGGTGAAGGTGATTATTATAGTCGTGACGATTACGACCTGCATGAAACTTATTTTCAGGGAACAATCGGTTTCGATCATAAATTTGACGATAAGGGGCATCAGTTGACGGGCAGTTTCTATCTGAAATACGGAGGTAATGCGATGGAGTATTTCCAGAGTGACCTTTTTAATAAGAATAACGAGCGTGAAAAGGGACATCGTGCCTGGGAAGATGAACATCGTTGGACGGTACGGGGCAATCTGGACTATATTTACCCGTATAGCAAGACAGGACGGCTCGAAGGCGGTTACCAATATTTCTCGTATTTGGAAGACGGTGACTACACGATGCATTTCTGGGACCCGCAAAAGAAAGAGTTTTATAACCGGGACGATATCTATAACACATTCTATTTCCAACATGGCATCAATTCGGTTTATGCAATCGTTGCCGACAGCTATAAGTCGTTCGATTTTCAGGCGGGTGTACGGGGGGAGCATACGCATCGTGTCTTGCGGAGCTCGATCCCGGGCAAGGATCGTACATACAACAAGTTCGAGTTTTTCCCTTCCCTTCATTTGGGCTATACGTTTCCGAAGGAGCATAAGCTATTGGCTTCTTATTCGCGCCGTATTACTCGTCCGGAACTCTTTTTCATGGAGCCGTATATCACCTATCGGGATTTTTATTCGGCCGAGATCGGTAATCCGGATATCCGTTCGGAATATATCAATTCTTTCGAATTGAATTATAAAAAGAATATCGGTGAGCATACGGTTTCAGCTACGGTGTTCCACCGGAGTCGCAAGGATAAGATCGAACGTTTGCGTGTCCCCTATGAAGCCGGTGTGACACTGGATTCGATGGCGAATGTCGGGCACGACTATTCGACCGGTATCGAATTGAGCGGCCAAGTACAACTTACCCGTTGGTGGAATGTGAATCTGAATGGCAGCCTGTATCATTATAAGGTAAAGAATCAGTATAAAACCGGCGGTGAAAATGAAACAAGTACGAACTACGATGTTATGTGGAACAACTCTTTCGATGTCTTTAAATATACCCGTATCCAGGTAGACGGCAACTTTGTCGGCCCGTCTGTCACGACCCAGGGACGTACGGATGCTTTCTGGTATGTGAATCTTGCCGTTCGCCAGCAGCTGATGAATCGTAAATTGGCGGCAACGCTTTCTTTCCGTGATGTTTTCAATTCGGCTCGTTATGTAAGTAAGATTATCACCTCCGACTTGCAATCCATTACGCGTATCCGTCCCAGCTATCCGCTCATTACGCTTACGTTGAGCTATACGTTCAATAACTTCAAAGCCAAGAGTTCCCAGAAAAAGGAAGATCATGATTTGTTTGAAGGAACGAACCACTAAGTAATTGACAATTGATAATTGACAATTGACAATTTTTTTTACATTTGTGAGCAATTTTAAAAGGATATGGAAGAACGGGAACTGATACTACTATTGAAACAGAGCAGCAAAGACGCGTTTACTGCTCTGTATAAGCAATACTGGAAACAGGTCTATAATTTCAGTCGCCTTTATTTAACCCGTGCCGATGCTGCCGAAGAAGTCGTGCAGGAGGTCTTCATCAAAGTATGGGAAACGCGTGAATTTCTTCGTGAAGACGACCATTTTAAAGGCTTGCTGTTTATTATCACCCGGAATCTGATCTTTAACCGGCATCGCAAGAATGTGAATGAAGATTTCTACAAAGTCACGGTCCTTGCTGCATTGGAAGAACCGTATGACGTAGAAGAAGAGATTGATGCCCACAACCTTCAGGAATACATAGACCGCCTGATTGACGAACTGCCGCCACGCCGCCGTGAGATTTTTAACTTGAGCCGAAAGGAACAAAAGAGCTACAAAGAAATAGCTCTCCTGTTGAATATTTCAGAGAAAACAGTCGAAAATCAAATCGGCGAAGCCCTCAAGTACTTAAAGAAAAATATAACATTGCTTCTTCTCTTTATCTGATTGAATGTATTCTGTCTCCTATCTCTTATTGTCATTTATCCCAAAAAGTGATTGGTTCAAATCGAAACTACTACTGCATCTAATTCGATTTTCTACCCCTTCTAATTCAAATTACCCGCAAGGGTAATATTTTTTAACAAACTGGTTGTTGTTGCATTTTATTAAAAATCAGTTTATTAGTTGAGATATTAGTCTTTAGAGGGGATATTGTCATATTTTTTTGGAAATTTGTACTGTCAGGTGCTAAAATAATCTGTTTTTTCCCGGACTGGGTAGGGGAAAGAAGTAACTTGTGTGTATTTATATATGTAAAGCAATTGAAATGGAATATAAAGACAAAAAATATATAGTAAAGAAACTAATGCAGGATGCGTTGACCGAAGAAGAGCGCATAGCCTTGCAATCTTCTCGCCGGGTGACAAAAGAAATGGAGCGGCAATGGAATAATGCTCCTGATGCAGTGGAAAGCGATTGCCCGGATGAGCCGTCCATCTGGCGGAATATTTGTAAGGAAGTCTGGCGGCATGGTGAAGAGCGGCAAGTTGTGTTTTATAAGATATATAGTATGGTTGCCTCCATCTTATTGGTATTGGGGGGAGTTGGAACTGCTTATTTCGTATCGCAGGATAAGGCGAATGTCCCGATGTATGTTGTAAGTTCCGGTATCCAAAATATGGAATCTGTCTCTTTACCGGATGGAACGAAAGTGCAGATGGGACCGGGTAGCCGCTTAACCTATCCTGCCAGTTTTTCCGGTAAGACGCGTGAGATAAGATTGGACGGGCAAGCCTTTTTCGATGTGGCGAAGAATCGCGAAAAACCTTTTATTGTTCATACGGAGGATATGAGTGTGGAGGCTTTGGGGACTGCGTTCGAATTGTTCAGCTACGACATGGAAAATAAGATGGAAGCGATTCTTCTGAATGGCAAGATCAAAGTAAGTGTGGCGGATAAGGAAACAAACCAAATGAAAGAATACTTCGTCTCTCCCGACGAAAAGATCTTGGTGGACCGGCAGACCGGCAAGATCGCCAAACAGATTGTGGATGCCGACAAATATACCGCTTGGCGCAAACAAAAGATGCTGAGTTTCGAAAACGAAAAACTTTCCATGATCATCCCGCGCCTCGAACAGTGGTACGGCAGAAAAGTGATGTGCCAGAAAGATCTGGCTGATAAATACCGGTTCACTTTTAAGGTGAGGGATGAGTCACTGGATCGAATACTCTTTATGATAAAAGCCTCTTCGCCATTGCAATATAAAGAGGAGAAGAATGGTGATTATATATTGACTTTAAAATAACTTATTATAAACAACTTAATTCTAATGCTTATGGTATAAAAACGAGTTAGCCTTCAAAAATAGGAAGATGCCGGCAAGCACCTTCCTATCAGAGAGTTTTCAAAAATGCTTGTCATAGGAGTCTAAGCCAAGGACTTGCATTTATTATTCATCAAAAACTATTACAAAGTTATGGAAAAAAACAGTGACAGGGATTATTGTATCCCGTTATTTAGAAAAACTAAACGTATCATGAAGATCACAACCTTATTTTCGTTGGGAGTTGCATGTTGTATCTCTGCTTCTACTTATGCGCAGAGCTACAAGGTGTCGATCAACAAGCAGAACAGCAGTATTATTGAAATCCTTAGGGAAATTGAGAAAAGCAGTGAGTTTACATTCTTTTTTAACGATAATCGTGTGAATGTCAATAAAACTGCGAGTGTTAATGCTAAAAATGCTACATTGGAAGATGTACTGGATCAGGTGTTGAGGAATACCGGCTATAAGTATCAGATTATTGATCGCCAGGTGTTAATCAAGGCTTCGGACAATTCTTCATTAGCGGGTGTACAACAGAGTCAGAAAGCGATAACAGGAGTAATAAAAGATTTGAACGGGGAATCTGTTATTGGAGCGAATGTTGTTGAAAAAGGAACTACAAATGGAACGATAACAGATACAGAAGGGAGGTTCTCCCTTAATGTTGCACCAGGTGCAACATTAACGTAAAACGACACAGCTTTCTACCGCGTTACAAGGGGCTGTTGCCGGAGTGACAGTGACTCGTGACAATGGTGCTCCGGGTGCAGCAGCCGGTAGTATCAAAGTACGTGGTGTGACGACGATTGGTGATACAAGCCCCTTAGTGATCATAGATGGTGTACCTGGCGATATTAATCAGGTTAATCCGAATGACGTAGAAAATATGTCCGTTTTGAAAGACGCGGCTTCTTCTTCTATTTATGGTTCGCGTGCGGCAGCCGGCGTTATCCTCATTACAACAAAGCGTGCAAAAGAAAATGATTTGACATTAGGTTATAACTTTGAATATGGTTGGGAAATGCCTTATAAGCAACCGCAATATGTAGGAATACAGCGCTATTTGGAAATGACGAATGAATTGCGCTATAATGATAATAATGCAGGAGGATGGTATCAGACGTATTCGGAAGATCAGATAAATAACTGGGTGAAAAATAATGCAACTGATCCCAATAATTATCCGAATACAGATTGGGTTGATATGATTTTGAAGGGATCAGCCCCACGTCAAACACACGCGATTAATATTGCCGGAGGTAGTAAAGTCGTACGAACCAAAGCTTCGTTTACTTATGATAAGATAGATGGTTTGTATGCAGATCGTTTTTATGAACGTTTTATGGTGCGTGTTAATAATGATTTTAAAATCAATAATTATTTAGGTGCAACTTTGGATTTCAATTTTAAGAGATCTAAAACTCATCGTCCGACGTTTGAACCATTCGACAGAATGAGAATATCACCCCCTGTTTATGCTGCAGTATGGGATGACGGGCGAATCGCAGAAGGAAAATCAGGTGCCAATGCTTATGGACGTATGGCTGAGGGAGGTACTCGTAATGAATGGTATAATCAGATTGGAGGTAAGGCTTCTTTGGATTTGACTCCAATAGAAGGCTTAAAAATTTCGGGTGTGATTGCCCCTGTTTATAATTTTGATAAGATAAAGAATTTTAATAAAGCGGTTCCTTATACGTTAGCAAACGATCCAAATACAATTGGAGGTTATTTGGAAGGACAAACTACAACAAAGTTGACCGAAAATAGAAATGATAGCTATAATGTAACAATCCAGGGAATTGCCAATTATATGAAAACTTTTGGTAAACATGATTTGAATATTATGGCGGGTTATGAAACGTATTATGCTTTCTGGGAAACACTGGAAGCTTCACGTGACCAATATGAATTGAATAATTATCCATATTTGGATTTAGGTCCTTTGTCTATGCGTGATAATAAGGGTAGTGCACAGGAGGTGGCCTATCGTTCTTGGTTTGGACGTGTTATGTACAACTATGATAATCGTTATTTGTTGCAGGCTAATATTCGCTATGATGGTTCTTCTCGTTTCCATAAGGATTATCGTTGGGGATCTTTCCCTTCGTTCTCTGCAGGTTGGGTAGTTAGTGAAGAACAGTTTATGAAAGAAGCAAAGCTTGATTGGCTTTCTTTCCTGAAAGTTCGTGCATCTTGGGGAACATTGGGGAACGAGCGTATTTATAAACCGAATACGACTGATCAGAATTATTATCCATATCAGGCAGCAATAGCATTTAGCAATGTCCTATTTTATCAGAATGGACAACCAATATCTCAACTTTCTGCGGCACAGCAAATTTATGCGATTCAGAATATCTCTTGGGAAAAGACAGAGTCTTTTGATGTTGGTTTGGATGCACAGTTCTTTGACGGACGTCTTCGTTTTGCAGCAGACTACTACAAAAAGAAAACAAAGGATATGTTGCTAGCTTTGGAAATCCCGGATTATGTAGGTTTTGATAACCCGCAAAAAAACACGGGAGATATGTACACTAATGGTTATGAATTAGATCTGGGTTGGAATGATCAAGTTGGTGATTGGCGTTATGGTGTGTCTGTGAATTTCTCTGACTTTGTGTCAAAGATGGGAGATTTGGGAGGTACCGAGTTTTTAGGTGACCAAGTGAAAATGGAAGGTAGCCAGTTTAATGAATGGTATGGATATTTAAGTGATGGTTTGATCTTGACAGAGGAAGATTTGAATGGACCTAAGTTAAATAATAACATACAAATAGGAGACGTAAAATATAAAGATATATCTGGACCAGATGGTGTCCCTGATGGTAAAATTTCCTCAGAATATGACCGTGTATTATTAGGAGGATCACTCCCAAGATATATGTTTGGTGGAAATGTGAATGTAGGGTATAAAGGTTTTGATTTGTCTTTGGCATTTCAAGGTGTTGGTAGCCAGTTGGTCAGAATGAACAGCCAAATGGCACAACCGTTGAGAGAAAATTTTGGTAATATACCGGAGTTTTTGGATGGTAATATTTGGAGTTCTTTGAATTCGGCTGAGGAAAATGCAAAAGCCAAATATCCGAGATTGACATATGCGAATGCCGGTTCCAACTACGCCATGTCTGATTTCTGGCTTTTCAATGGACGTTATGTCCGGTTGAAGAATATTACATTTGGATATACATTGCCTAAAAATCTGACACAAAAAGTCCATATCAATAATGTGAGAGTTTATGTGAGTGCAAACGATCTATTCTGTTTGAGTAAATATCCTGAAGGTTGGGATCCGGAAATGGGATATGATAAATATCCTATTACTCGTTCTGTATTGTTAGGCGTATCTGTTAACTTTTAAAATTTGAATAATATGAAACGTAATATAGTAATACTTGTATTGGGTAGTTGTTGTTTGTTCAACTCTTGCTATGAGCTAGATTTGAATCCGCTGTCTCAAGGTTCCAGTGAAAATTGGTATTCATCGGAAACCGAAATTGAAATGGCGCTTAAGGATGGATATCGTCAGGATTTTTGGCCGAAAGATAAGGAGGAATGGACAGACGATTATGTGTATCGTGAAACGAACTCTGCGATTGTAAATGGGACACTGAACGGGCAGACGGATGAAGTGACAAAAATGTGGTCTAATCAATATAAGGCGATTGCTCGTGCCAATACGGTCTTGGCCAATATGGAGAAAGCGCAGTCTTTGGGTATTTCCCAAAGTAAGATTGATCAATATACTGCAGAAGCTTACTTCTTGAGGGCTTCTATGTATTCAACTCTGATTTCTCATTTTGGAGATGTTGTTTATGTCACGGAAGTTATGGATGTGGATCAGGCTTTTGAGGTTGGGCGTACAGTCAAGGCTGAGATTATCCCAAAAGTTTATGAAGATTTTGATAAAGCGGCAGCAGGATTGCCATTAGTTTATACAGGTTCTACATCACAACGTGCAACAAGAGGAGCCGCTTTGGCATTGAAAGCCCGTTTTGCCCTTTATATGGGAGATTGGCAAGTGGCAGCGGAGGCTTCAAAAGCATGTATGGAATTAGGACAGTATAAATTACATTCTAAATTTTCTGATTTATTTTTAACAACTACTCGAAATGCAGAAGAATCTATTTTTGTTTTACCTCGTTCTATTTCTGATAAAGTGACGTTGGGGAGTGGTGAGGTTTTAAATGCAATAACTCGTAATCCTGGTGGTTGGGCTGCAAAAGATCCTTCTTGGGATTTGTTGGCTGCTTTTACTTGTACTGATGGACTACCGATAGATGAATCTCCTTTGTTTGATTCGCATGATCCGTTTAAAAATCGTGATCCGCGTTGTTGTGAAACTATTGTTCCTTTTGGATCAAAATTTTTAGGATTTGATTATAATCCGCATCCTGAAGCATTAGAGGTTATGAATTATAATACCGGTAAAATGCAAAAAAATAATGATACTCGTGCTAATGCCCAATATGCGTCTTTTAATGGTTTAGTTTGGAAAAAAGGAATTGACGAAACTTGGTTGGATAATGGAAAAGATGTAGATCCTGATAAAATTATTATTCGTTATGCAGATATTTTGCTCATATATGCGGAAGCAAAAATTGAGTTGAACCAGATAGATCAGTCTGTTTTGGATGCAATTAATATGGTGAGAGCTCGTGCTTACGGCGTTGATAAAGTAGCGACAGATCAGTATCCGGCTGTAAAAGAGACAGAGCAGTCTAAGCTTCGTAAGATTGTACGTTTAGAACGTCGTATGGAATTTGCTTATGAGGGTTTACGCTATATGGATTTGGTTCGTTGGAAATTAGCATCGAAAGCTTTGAACAATAAGAGTTATGGCCTTTTATATCCGGCATCTCTATTAATTGAAAACGTGACAAGTAAAGGTGGTTGGTTTTGGCCGAGTACTCCTAAAATAGATGAGGACGGTATTCCTGACTTTACAGAAATGGAAAAAGCAGGCCAAATAGCTGTATTATCTCAGCGTTTATGGGATGATCGCCAATACTTATGGCCAATACCGACGAAAGAAATTTTGATTAATGAGAACTTGAAACAAAATCCGGGTTATTGATAGGTATTTAGTATATTGGGGCTCCTCTGATTATATCGTCATTATAGTATGAGGAGCCCTAGTTATGACTTCTTATAATAAAAATTAAATAATATGAAACTGAATAGTACAATAGGATTACTGGCTGCATTTTCTATATTAGGATGTACAGCTCAGAAAGATGTCAAAAAAATACCGGAATCGATTTCCGGTATTTATCCCCGTTTGGCTTACTATAATAATGAAGGCGAATGTGGGACAGGGGCAGTCGTACCTTGGGCGGATCGTTTATGGGTGATTACTTATGGGCCTCATTTACCGAATGGCTCTTCTGATAAATTATATGAAGTGACGTCCGATTATCGGCAGATCATGCATAAGGAGAGTATTGGAGGTACACCTGCAAACAGAATGATTCATAAAGAAAGCGATCAACTTTTTATAGGACCTTATGCGATTGATAAAACAGGTAAAGTTCGTGTTATTCCATATACTGTAATGTCTGGTCGACATACTGGAAATGCTCGTCATTTGACAGATCCGTCCAATAAGATTTATTATGGGACAATGGAAGAAGGATTTTATGAAGTGGATGTGAATACATTGGAAGTAAAAGAATTGTATCAAGATGGCAATAAGAAACAACAGAAAAAAAATGATACGGATGCCGGGCCGATAAATGCTTTATTACCGGGAGTACATGGTAAGGGGTTATATTCCGGGCAAGGCTGTATGTATTTTACCAACAATGGAGAAGGGACACAGGAAGCATTGAAGAAGTTTGATGTGGAGGCTGGTGTCTTAGCTGAATGGAATGGAAAAGAGTGGAAGGTGGTTCGTCGCAATCAATTTGTCGAAGTAACGGGTCCCGGTGGTATTTATGGGAATACGAATTCGGAAACAGACCCGATTTGGGCTACCGGTTGGGATTATAAGTCGGTTATTTTAGGTGTACGCGATGTTCGAAAAGGATGGGCTTTTTATCGTTTGCCTAAGGCCAGTCATAGCTATGACGGAGCGCATGGATGGAATACGGAATGGCCGCGTATTCGGAATGTCGGGACAGAGTCTCAGCCTGATTATCTGATGACGATGCATGGAATGTTCTGGCATTTTCCAGGAATGTTTACGGCTGATAATTCAGCAGGTATTCGTCCGCGCTCCGCTTATTTGAAGGTGATTGGTGATTTTACACGCTGGAACGATCAGTTGGTTTTCGGTTGTGATGATTCGGCTCAGAAAGAATTCTTGAACAAACGAAAAGCAAAGGGGAGTATAGAGGGACCAGGTCAATCGAATTCGAACCTGTGGTTTACCTCTTTGACAAGACCGGATGAATTAGGACCGGCTACTGCTGAAGGTGCTGTTTGGGCAAAGGAAAGCGTGAAGGCAGGTGAGAGCTCTGAACCGTTCCTTTTTAGTGGCTGGACACATCGTTTCGGTTGGGTCAAAAATGAAGGAAAACAACCGGTGATCTTTACTTTTGAAATAGATGAAGCCGGTAAAAACGAATGGAAGACCTTGAAGAGTGTAACAGTAAATGCAGGAAAGTCGGTCTCTGTTCCTTTTGCTTCTACCGAAAAGGGAGAATGGATTCGTGTAAAAACGGATAAAAATACATTGGCAACGGTTAGTTTCAATTATACGACTGCCGATCCCCGTTCGACTTCTTCTGATCCGATTTACCAAGGTTTGACAACAGTTAAACAAAATACGACAATCGGAGGTCTGTTGTATGGGCTTGGTGACAACCGTCGTGCATTGGGAGTGTTGGCAAATGTGACGGTAGATGGAAAAACATCGGAAACCGGTTATTATGAAATGGGAGATAAATTGGAACTGGTTCGTAAGGAAGATACAAAAACGACTGATTTTATTCGATCAAAGTTTGCCATACCTCAACAAGTCGTTTCGATAGAAGAGGGTTCTGTCTTGATTGTAGATGATTTGAACCGGCGTTGGCGTCTTCCTTTGGGGGATGAAACGTATAAAGAATTGACTAACCAAGGTGTACTGCGTGTTTGTCGGGAAGTGGCAACGGAGCGTGATATGTTCTCTTGTATGGGAACTTTTTATGAACTTCCTGCGGAGAATGCGGATGGATATGCAAAAATTCGTCCTATATCAACTCATAATTACCGCATCAACGATTATGCTTCTTACCGAGGTATGCTTGTTTTGACAGGTGTGACACCTGAAGATACTAAAGGGAATCCGCATATTATTGTTTCGGACGATGGAAAAGCTGCTGTTTGGGTCGGTGTTATTGATGATTTGTGGACATTGGGTAAACCGGTAGGTCATGGTGGTCCGTGGAAGAATACAAATGTAAAAGCGGGTATCGCTTCTGATCCGTATCTGATTGGATTCTACGACAAGAAAGAGCTTTCGTTGTCGCATCAGTCTGATAAGAAAGTCGTCATTACGGTTGAAGTGGATCCTACCGGTAATGGAGATTGGATGGAATATGCCGCTTATACTGTACAACCTGGAGAAAGGTTCGTTCAGCAACTCCCGGAGGCATTTCAAGCAAGATGGATTCGTTTTGTATCGGATACAGATACAAAAGCAACTGCTTGGTTGGATTATAAATAAAGAAAATGTAGAAATGACATCCGGTGATGATACTGATAAATCAATTACCGGATGTTGTTGAATTGTAATCTTTAAATCTATAGAATCATGAAATACATTTTAATATCTGTTTTGTTAGTTTGGGGATGTCTGAATAATAAGGTTTTATCGCAGCAACAAATAAATTGTAGCGGAGTGTTTCCGCATTTAGCCATGATTGCAGATCAAGCTCCGAGAACTGAGGCTGGGACGGGAGCCTTGTTTCCTTGGGCAAACAGATTATGGGTCGTTACTTATGTCGCACATTTCTCCGCGACCGGTTCCGGTACGGGACTTTTTGAGATTAATGATAAGATGGAAATACATAAACGTCCGGAAAGTGTGGTGGGAACATATGCGAATAGATTGTTACACGGTCCTACGAATCAGTTGATAATAGGTCCGTATATAATTGATATGAAAGGAAATGTACGAGTAATTGATGGAGTAAAGGATCATCGTTTGGCTGCAACAATGACGCATTTAACGGATCCAGAGAATAAAGTTTATTTTCTGGCTATGGAGGGTCAATTTTTTGAAGTGGATGTAAATACCTTAGATACCAAATTATTGTTTAACCTTTATGATGAGTTGAAAGAACCGAAAGGGTCAAAACCTCATTTTAAATCTGGTTTTACGAGGCATGGTAAGGTTGTCGTGTGTAACAATAGCTATTCCACAAAAGATTATAATAAGGATTGGAAAGCGGGTCGTTTAGCAGAGTGGGATGGTAAAGTTTGGAAAATAATAGAAGAGAAGTCGTATACGGAAGTATGGAGCTCTTCTCATTTTGGGGCACCAATTTTGGCAACAGGTTGGGACAATGCATCTGCTGTAATGAGTGTGTTTTTCCCGAATACGAAAAAATGGAAAAGATATCGTTTGCCAAAATCCAGTAAGACATTCGATGAGACGAGTTGTACGGAGTGGCTGCGTATTCGTGAAATTGAAACGGAACGTGCAATGATGGATTGTCATGGATTATTTTATGAAATAGGATTTCATCTATATGCCGATCAGCTATGGGCTATTCGTCCGGTTTGTTCGCATTTGCGTGTAATTCCAGACTATTGCTCTTGGAGAGGTATGTTGGTGATGGGAGGAAATCAGGCGACACCAATGAAGTTTGGTTCTGCTGATGGAAATCCTTTGGCTGGTCAGCCTCAGGCTGGATTATGGTTTGGTAAAACAGACGATTTGTGGTCGTGGGGAAAACCCTCTGGTGAAGGAGGGGTTTGGTCTGATGATGAAGTTATAGCCAATGTCCCGTCTGATCCTTTTTTGATGTATGGATTTGATCAGAAATCTCTTCATCTGTGGCATGATTCTAATGAGGCTGTTTCTTTTAAAATAGAAGTAGACGTTGTAGGCAATGGGCAGTTTAAGATTTATGAAACCAAGATTGTTGGTTCTGGTGAATATATGCATTATGAGTTTCCTGAGAGCTTTTCTGCTCGATGGGTACGTGTAACCGCAAATAAAAATTGTAAAGCAACAGCATGGTTTATTTATAATTAGTTCTATTTTTGCAAAATAGAAAATTTAAGGAGTGTTGTGTTTTCTGTTGTTTTAGTTAATTTAAAAATATTAATATCATGAAGACTCGTGTAATTTTATCATTATTATTTTTGTTAAGTTTGGGAAGTGTCCGAGCGGCAGACCTTTTTGTCGAAGCCGAAAGTTTTAGTAACAAAGGAGGTTGGAAGGTTGACCAGCAGTTTATGGATTTGATGGGGTCTCCTTACCTTTTGGCGCATGGGATGGGTGTACCCGTCGATGATGCATCTACGGAAGTCACGTTTCCAGAAAAAGGAGAATATTATGTATATGTTCGGACCTATAACTGGACTTCCCCATGGAAAAAAGGGGAAGGTCCCGGTAAATTCAGTTTGTCTGTCGGAGGAAAGAAGATGACTTCTCCATTGGGAGCGGAGGGTTCTGCCTGGATGTGGCAGATAGCTGGAAAGGTATCTGTCAAGAATCTGAAAACAGTAATCAAGTTGCATGATTTGACGGGATTTGACGGTCGTTGTGATGCGATCTACTTTACTACGGAAGCAGGCAAGATGCCTCCGTCGGATATAAAGGAGCTGGAAGCATTCCGTCGTCAAGCATTGGGATTGCCGGATGAAGCACCGGTTGCCGGCGAATATGATCTTGTAGTCGTGGGAGCCGGTATAGCAGGGATGAGTGCCGCAGTGTCGGCCGGCCGTCTGGGTTGTAAGGTGGCTTTGATCAATGACCGTCCTGTGGTAGGCGGAAATAATAGCTCGGAGATACGTGTTCATTTAGGAGGCCGTATCGAAGAAGGAACTTATAAGGAACTTGGTGGTCTGCAGAAAGAATTTGGTCCGGAAAAGGGAGGAAATGCGCAACCGGCAGAATATTATGAAGATCAGAAGAAAATGGATTGGTTGGCAGGTGAGAAAAATGTGTCCCTTTTCCTGAACTATCGCGCGATAGGAGTGACAAAGGAAGGCGATAAGATCACATCGGTTGTTGTCAAACACATCGAGAACGGTAAAGAATTAAAATTCGAGGCACCTTTGTTTTCCGATTGTACGGGAGACGGGACGATCGGTTACTTAGCTGGGGCTGATTACCGTATGGGGCGTGAAGGTCGTGACGAGTATGGTGAGAGCATCGCTCCGGAGAAAGCAGACAAGTTGACAATGGGCTCTTCCGTACAGTGGTACTCTGTGGATAACAAGAAATCGAGTCCTTTCCCGGAGTTTAGCTATGGAGTGGAGTTCAACGACAAGAATTGTGAAAAGGTGATGATGGGAGAATGGACGTGGGAGACAGGTATGAACTTCGACCAGATCAAGGACTTCGAACGTATCCGTGATTATGGAATGCTGGTTGTCTATTCAAACTGGAGTTATCTGAAAAACCGTATGAAGGAAAATGACCAGTATAAGAACCGAAAATTAGGTTGGGTTGCTTATGTAGCCGGCAAGCGTGAATCTCGTCGTCTGATGGGTGATTATATCTTAAAGGAAGATGATATCACGAAAAACGTGTCCCATGAAGATGCCTCTTTCGCTACGACATGGAGTATCGATTTGCATTGGCAGGACCCGAAAAACAGTGAACATTTTCCGGGCAATGAGTTCAAAGCTGTGACGAAGCATATCCTGATCCATCCGTATGCTGTTCCATATCGTTGTCTGTATTCGCGTAATGTGGAGAACCTGTTTATGGCTGGCCGTAATATTAGTGTGACCCACGTGGCATTGGGAACGGTCCGTGTGATGCGTACGACAGGAATGATGGGAGAGGTAGTAGGTATGGCTGCATCATTGTGTAAGAAATATGATGTGACACCTCGTGGTGTTTACCGTTCTCATCTGGAAGACTTGAAAACGTTGATGAAGGAAGGTGTGAATAAGAAAGGACTGCCGAACAACCAGCGTTATAACGAAGGTGGTATATTGAAAGACAAACCGGTTGTTCAATAAATGTAAAAGTATGGGTGTGTGTCAAAACTGTCTTGTTTCTGTGCTTGATATGGGGGCAAGTACATTTTGACACCTCTCTTTTTAATATATGCCCATAAAATATTGCAAGTCCAAAAATCATGAAACGTAAAGCTCTTTATTTGTATCTGTTATTATTTTCTTTATTATGCTGTTCCGTCACTACTACAGGACAGGAGAAAAAACAGGAACGGTTTACCCTGATGGGGTTAGGTGATTCCATTACGGAAGGAGCGGATTTTTTCACTTGCTATTTGTATCCGCTTTGGGAGAAATTGTTTACAGCCGGGTATCAGTTTGATTTTATCGGTCCTCGTGAGAGTAAATGCCGGATCGGGACGCTTAATCATTGTGGTTTCAGCGGTAAGAATGTGGAGTTTTTAGAATCGAAGATCGACAGTATCTACCGGCTTTATCCGTCAGATATCGTATTGCTCCATGCCGGTCATAACCATTTTGTGGAAGAGAAACCTGTTTCCGGAATGATTGCTTCCTATAAGTCTATTATCAACAAAATACGGGCGATCAATCCGAATGTTCGTATTTTAATCGCCCAGGTAATACCAAGCGGCAAATTACCTAAATATTCGTATATTCCGGAATTGAACGAGAAGATAGCGGAAATGGTTGCCGGATTAAACTCAGGACAAGTCTTTTTGGTCAATCAGGCTCAAGACTTTAACTGGCAAGACTATACGGTGCACGATAAAGTACATCCGAATAAGGCTGGTGCGGAGAAGATGGCGACTGTCTGGTTCGAGGCCTTGAAAAAAGTACTGGCTTCATCGGAAACAGTATTCTCTCCTGATATCGTCCGGTATAAGACATTGGAAAATGGGGATTCCTTGGCACTTCACATCTTCAAGCCTCGGAATATGCAGGCAGGGGAAAAAAGGCCGGTTATTGTATATTTCTTCGGAGGAGGTTGGAAGTTAGGTACCCCGCTTCAGTTTTATCGTGAATGTGCTTATTATGCTTCAAAAGGAATGGTTGCCGTATCGGTTGATTACCGGATAGAATATCTGCATCATTCTACTCCGTTCGATAGTTTTGAGGATGCCAAAGATGCGATATGCTGGTTGCGTAGCCATGCTTCGGACTATCAGCTTGATCCGGATAAGATTGCTGTAGCGGGTGGTTCTGCCGGAGGTCATTTGGCTGCCGCACTCGGAACGATCGGAAGTGATGAGGCTGTTAATTACAGGCCGAACCTTTCCGTGTTATATTATCCGGTTGTAGATATGGTTTCGAGAGGTTATGGTTTTCCGGAAATCAAAAGAGATTTCGAAAAAATTTCACCGATCCATCATGTATCGGAAGCAACTCCCTCCACTCTGATATTGCTCGGAACGAAAGATCCGATCGTATCGGTCGAAACGATCAGATCCTATCAGGATAAACTTTTGCAAAAAGGAGTGGATTGCGAACTCCATCTCTTTGAAGGAGCCGGGCATCCGATCTTTTTATATAGAAAGCCACTGACGGAAGATTATTATAAGGTCCGGAAGTTAACGGATGATTTTTTGAAAAGAGAGGGATTCCTGTAGTATTTGTTGTTTTCTTAATTTGGATATTCATTTATTCGAGGTTCTTGTCTAATATTGATTATTTTACAATGTTATACATCCTTTATAAACAGTACTGAAATACAGCTTTTGCTCTTAAAAAAGTAGTTTTTCGGTATGAGGTGCACAGTTTGTTGTGAAGACGACCGTCTTTGTTTCTACGACGATCGTCTTCATTTCGTATGAAGATGAACTTCGTTATGATGAAGACGGTCTTTATCATAACGAAGACGGTCGTAGTTACAATGAAGCTCGGAAATACGTTTTAGATATTCGGATCTGTCCCCTGATTTTTTTGCTATAAGCCATTCTCCAATAATTCAGGTTTCCTGGAATGTCGTTTTTTCTCTCTTTTCTTTGTCATAAAAACTGTATATATCCATTATCTGCCGACTCCGTATTTTCGATTGTCGGTAAAACAGGATTAACAGTGTAAAAATGTCAAACCAAAATGATCTGTATTTGGAAGCGAAATAGAAAAAGCTCCAAATTGAGGTTATTGTAAATTATGGGATATGGTTAAATGATTATTCTATCTGCTCGTGAAGAAGGCGAATATGGATAATTAACAGTCCATATAGACTCTACCCATATTGCCTCTTGATTCGTTGATTTGCTATTTAAGCAGAATATTCTATATTTGTAACCAATTCTCAGACCATTGATTTCTAATTTAAAATTTAAACCATGAAGTATTTTGTTAATTTTTTCTCAATCATGTGCTTGTTTATGTGTCTGGCACAATCGGCAGGTGCACAAAAAGACCATTTTAAAGATTTACCGGACGAGTGTTCTCCCCAAAAAGTCGGGGCAATTTTAGGGCAGCGTTTCATTCCTTCCAAACATATGCTGCATGGAGGCAAATGGATTCATTATGCAGAGGTCTGTACCTGGTATGGAGCATTGAGATATGCTGAAGTGGTAGGGGATAAAAAGTTGATCAAGCAATTACAGGATCGATTCGATTTGCTTTTTACCACAGAGAAGTCATATCAACCGATTATGAACCATGTAGACCTGAATATGTTTGGATGTCTCCCATTGGAATTTTATAAGATAACAAAGGATAAAAAATATTTCGAACTCGGTATGCCGTATGCCGATACGCAATGGACATTACCTGAAGGAGCAACACCGGAAGAAAAAGTTTGGGCGGATAAAGGCTTGTCTTGGCAAACCCGTCTTTGGATCGATGATATGTTTATGATTACGATTGTACAGGCACAAGCCTATCATGCAACAGGAAAACGTGAGTATATTGATCGGGCGGCCAAAGAAATGGTTGTTTATCTGGATGAATTGCAGCGTCCTAACGGCCTGTTCTATCATGCCCCCGATGTCCCTTATTTCTGGGCCAGAGGAAATGGTTGGATGGCAGCTGGTATGGCGGAACTCCTATTGTCCACTCCGAAGGACAATCCCGATCGTACCCGTATTTTGGAAGGTTATCGTCTTATGATGAAGAGCTTGAAAGATTATCAGAGTGAAAGTGGCATGTGGAATCAGTTGGTGGATAAAGCCGATTGCTGGCCAGAAACATCCGGTTCCGCAATGTTCGCCTATGCAATGATAATGGGAGTGAAAAAAGGCTGGCTGGATGCTGCCGAGTATGGTCCGGCGGCGCGGAAGGCTTGGATTGCTTTAGTCCCCTATATTAATAAAGAGGGAGATGTAGAAGAGGTTTGTGTTGGTACGAACAAGAAAAACGATCTTCAATATTATTATGATCGCCCCCGTATTACGGGAGATTATCATGGGCAGGCTCCGCTGTTGTGGTGTGCTTACGCATTGTTGTGCGAATAAACATATTTGCTATGGTTATTAAAAAGGGGCTGAATTCTAAGTCCTCTCCAAACAATATCTCTCAAATCTTACCCAAGTTTACGAACATTAACGTATCCTTGGGT